>JAEIGA010001153.1_pt1 | contig 40503 bp, 41 predicted proteins | sample 9270691 | NCBI WGS metagenome assembly JAEIGA01 (sample SAMN17057246, study PRJNA624740) | gut metagenome | biome: biome; isolation source: fecal sample | host: Bos grunniens | place: China: Xizang | collected 2019 | reverse complement strand
ATATCTTGTGATGGTATAGTATGTATAGGAGATACTGCTTATGATTCATTAGTAGCAGCATTCTTAGCTGGAGATACTATAGAAGTAGAATTAAAGAATGACGCTTCTTTCGGATATAAAGGAACTGTATCTATAGCATCTATGGATTTCGATGCTCAATATGATGATGCATTAACTTATAGCTGTGAACTTAAGGGAGCTTCTGCTTTAACAAAAGTATACAACAACTAATAATTAAGGGGGTCTTAATGGCCCCTTATTAGATATATATAACAATAAAAATGTAGGAGACGATACAAATGAAAGTAATAAAATTGAAGGATAAAGAATACGAAATAAAGTTTACTATAAATACCTTAGTACGTATGGAATCAGATGGAATTGATGTAATGCATATAGAACAACTTATAGACAATATAAGCTTTACAGTAGTAAGAAAGCTATTCTATTATGGCTTAATGAACTCTGTAGGTAAATCTTTAACTGAGAATAAGGCTGGAGATCTAATAGATGAATACTTATTAGATAATGATTATAGAGACTTAATGGAGATGCTATTAACTGAATTAGCTAAAGCATTAGGTCATGATGTAGACAAAAATAAAGAAGCCGAAGAGTCAGATGATGAGGCGGGAAAGTAGAGCCTGCTAGTTTTGAAGAGATTATAGATAATCTATATATGAAAATAGTGGGCGGGATGAAAATCTCGCCTTTTATTTTTTATAAGATGACAATCAGAGAGGCAAAGCTAGCAATAAAGGGACATAAGAACGAAATGCATGAAGCGTATATATCTAATCTATATGCTAACACAAATGCTATTGGCTCATGTTTCGGCGGTAAGAACTTCAAGCCTATAGATCCATTCGATAATAAGCCACAAGCAAAAAACAATACGATGACTGCAGATTATGTAGCTAAACTAAAGGCCTTTGGTATAGATGCTAAAGATGTTAGTGAATCTACATATAAGGAGAATTGGAAAGAGATGTCTACAGAAGAAAAACGTAAATTATTATTCAATAAATAAAGGCAGGTGACACTTACAGTGAGTGAGAAACGTGTAAACATTAAGATTACAGCGTCTACTTCCGACTTCGATAAAGCTATAAAGAAAGCACAAAACCAAATCGAAAAACTCACTAAGACTATAGAAGACTTAGGAGATGGCAAATTTGGTGATAAGTTAGAGAAACAATTAAAATCAGTAGATGATGCGGCTGAAAAAATACAGAAAAACTTAGAGAAGATGCAAGACTCTTTAGATGATGTTAGTAAATCTAAAGTGGATAAATTAGAGGATAAGCTTGATAATGTATCTGACTCTGTTAAAGACTTAAATGATGGATTAGAGGACACTGCAGACTCACTTAGCGACTTAAGCAAGTCTAAGATAGACAAACTAAAGAAGCAATTCGAGAATGCTAAAGAAGTGACAGAAAAACTTGAGGACAAAATAGACGATGTCATAGATTCACTAAAGGATATGGATCGTCTAGATGTGGATAACGTTAGAGAGTCTTTCGAAGATGTGAAGGAATCTAGTGAAGATATAAGAAAAAGAATCAATGACTTATTAGATAGTTTCGATAAGTTTGATTCACAAGACTTGAACAAATTAGAAGATGAATTCGAACAAGTAAAAAAATCTATTGATGACTTAGGTACAGAACTTAGAGACACAATGGGAGACCTAGGTAATTATCTAGATGACGCAATAAGTGATGTCAACTTATTCGATAATACTATAGACGATATAGATACCGATAAGTTCTTGAACATCGAAGACTCTATGAGAGACTTAGATAAGTATATAGACGAAGCGCATGAGTCTATGAGAAACTTTAATGAGCAAACTAATAGTCTAGATACTAACGAAATAGAAAATTACTCTAAGTTTATGGATAGTATAGATGGCTCTAATAAGAAGATAACAGTAGATACTGACGTAAGAGACAAGAGTGGTAAAGGTGGTTTTGCATCTGACCTTACTACAGAAATGTTTGGTGCAGGAGTAGTAGCCAATAGAGTTTCTTCAGCTATACAGGATTTAGAGAAGAGTATAGATAAAGTATCTGAATCTATGAGAGACGCTAGTACGCCGATACAAGAAGTAGTTAAGGACTATCAAGATTTAGTTAATAATATGATTAAGGTCCAAAAAGAAACAGAGATAGCAGAACAAGCTCAGAGCATATTAACAGAACAATTAGAGAATAAAAAAGCAGAATGGGCCGAATGTGCTAAAAAACTTGAAGACTATAAAGAAAAAGTTCTCATTGCTTCTGATGAAGAAATAAGATTAGGGAAAAGTATAACGGAAACAGAAGATAAAATTAAGAAATTTGAATCTGCTTTAATAGATGTAGAAAATAAGATTGAGGACTACAGTGAAGAACTTAAGAAAGCACAAGCTCTAGGGGAAAAAGGGTTTGCCGATTTTGATGTAAATAATCTAGAAAAAGCAAAAGAAGCAATGAGTCAACTTAAAGCTGAGAATAGAGAGCTTATAGATGATCTACGAGAATATGCTAGTATTCGTCTAGATAATATAGCAGAAGACTTAGCCGATGTAGAACCTAAAGTTGCAAAGTTATCGGGAGAACTTAGAGATTTATTCATGTCAGATAAAGGAGCAACAAATAGTGGCTTTGCGGATTGGATTAGAGATATTAATATAACCATGAGCGATCTTCTTGCTGAATGTGAACGTATTGACTTCAAAGCTTTCCTTTATGGCGCTAATTATATAGAAACTTTTGAAGAGGAACTTGAGTACGTTATAGAAGACATAGAAAAGCTTGAGGAATCATTAAATAAGACATCAGCTATTGCTGTACCATTTAATAGAGCTACAAAATATGCAGAAGGGCTAGCAAAAGCGCAAGAAAAGTTGAATAAACTTGAGTCAAGTGATGAATATAAAGAATATCTAGATAATCTTCAAAAACTGGAAAAACTTAAAGCAAAGCAAAAAGAAGCTCAAGAAAGAGCTGATGCTAATTCTGATACATATTACAATACTGAAGAAGAAATGAAGCGTTGCGAAGAGCGAATGCAAGCACTTACTAAAGGATCAAAGGTCCTTGAAGAACAACTAGGGAATATGCACAAAAAAATAGCTGAAGGAAATGATATAGCAAGAGAACAAGGAGACGCCTTTAATGAGCAGTTCAAGCTATATGAGAAACTAAGTGATAGAGTCAAGAATTACTTAGAGGATGAAAGAAATGCAATAATTCTTCGTGAGAAAGTAGCTAGATCATTCAGAGATGTATCAGATGCTATGGAGAAAGTTTATTCTGGCTCTAGCAAGTATGACAATGCTGACCTCATCAATAGTACTTTAGAGGAGGCAGCAAAATACATAAAGGAACTTAATGTAGTTAGTACAGATAATTTACAGAGAGACCTTAATAGATTAGGCGAAATTATAGAAGATAAGACAGATAAGATTAAGCGCTTTAAGGAATATAATAAAGAATTTGGTTCTGATGCTAACAAATCAGCATACGGTATTGAGAAACAAGGAGAAGCACTTAAGAAATATGCTGATTCAATGGAAGTCGTCGTAAGGGAAACAAACATATTACAGAAAGCTTGGGGCGATATTTCTGTAGGCGATGTAGATCATCTTCAGCTAAGACCAAGAATTGAGTTATTAGACGATTACGAGAAGAAACTTAAGAGTGCTGCAGATAAGATAAAGGAATTCTATTCTGAGACACAAGGTCCAATGACTCAAGAACAACAAACAACACTTGAGGACTGGAGAATTTGGGAGAAGAACGCAGATAAACTTAAGGAATATAACAGAGCTTTAGAGGAATACTTCACTACTATTATGGATAGTGGTGGTAACATAGATAGTAGATTCTTAGATGAACTAGGTAAGTTCGATGTTGCTAAATTCGCTAAAGAATTCGAAAAGATGGGTACTACTAGTGTAGTACTACAGAAACAATTTAATGCTAATAAGATAGCATTACAGGAATGGTTACAGACAGAGAAAGAGTATAGACAAGAAGCAGTCAAGAGTGCTAAAGCTGCTTTAGATCAAGCTAAGAACAATAAAGCACTAGCTGAATCACAAGAAGAAGTTACTGAAGCTACAAAGAAAGTAAAGGAAGCACAAGAAGACTTAAAAAAAGCAAAAGAGGCGCTTAAGAACTTCAATAAAGACGCAAGTGCTAATGTTAAAGAACTTAATGAGATGGCTGAAGCACTTAGAAAAATCGGTATGGCGGCCGAAGACTTAGGTAAAGAAGATATAGCTAAATTCGATAAGTCATTAGCATCTATGCTAGACCACCTTAAGACATTCGATAATGACCTGCCTAAGACATTCAGAGACTTTAGGGAGGACTTAAAAGCTGTCTTTATGGATATGGATGGCTTGGATTTCGGTGGTGTATTCGATGGCCTTAAGGATATAGGCGCAGGTTTACTAGATAAGATACCTACGAAGTTCAAGATAGCAGCAGGAGCTGCGGGTGCTCTTGCTAAAGCAATGAAGGAATGCGCAGATATAGGTGTTAATCAATTCTATAAAGGTATGGATACAGTACAGAATGCTTTATCTGGCTTCATTAATGTAGCTAGAGATGTAGGACAAGAAGTGGTATCTGCATTCGAAAACATAACAGGCTTTGATATGGACTTCTCTAGCTTAATAGAGGTACCTATAGAATTCGAAGCACAAATGAAGAGAGTTGGTGCTATAGCAGGAGTAGTAGGAGACGAATTCGATAAGTTAGAAGAAAAAGCCAGAACTCTTGGTGCTACTACTCCATTTAGTGCTTCTGAAGTAGCAGAAGCTATGGAATATATGGGTCAAGCCGGTTGGGGATATCAAGAGATTATGGATGGTATAGAGGGCGTTCTCAGCCTTTCTACCATAGCAGAAATGGAATTGGGTAAAGCTGCAGAGTTTGTTACTGACACAATAAATACTTTCCCAGATATGGAAGTAAAGGATGCTGCTCATTTGATTGATGTATTAGCTGAAGTATCTGTTAAGACTAGTACTTCTGTGGCTCAAATGCAAAGAGCATTTACTAACTGTGCTCCTGTTGCTGGTACTCTTGGTATTAGTGTAGAGGACTTATCTATGGCACTTGGTCTAATGGCTAATCAAGGTGTTAAGGGCGCTAAAGCTGGTACTGCTATGAAGAACTTGATGACCAATTTATCTGCTCCTACACAGAAACAATTAGACTTTATAAAGGAATTCAATTTAGAGGGAGCACAACAAGCTATAGTAACTGGTGACTTAATCGGTGGTATTAAGCAAATGAAGACAGCATTAAAAGACTTATCTCCAAAACAAAAAAATGCTGTAATATCTACTATTGCTGGTAAAGAAGCATTATCTGGTGTATCTGCATTACTTAATACTACTACTGACGATATAGCTAGTCTTGAGACTGCAATGAAAGAGTGTGGTGGCTCTGCTGCAGAAATGGCTGGAGAATTCGAGCAAACTCTTAAGGGTGCCTTAAACAATCTAGCAGGTGCTTTAGAAGAAACTACATTACAGATATTCGATAAAGTAGAAGGTAGCGTTGCGAGTGTAATAAATGAACTAACTACTTTCATCAACATATTAAATGGCATCGAACAAAGTAGTAGTGGCCTTACAGGAGTAGCTGGTGCTTTCCAACACTTAGAGGAAGTAACACGAGGTTGGAGCGATAAAATAGCTACTGGATTAACTAATGCTATTGCTTCATTAGACGACTTTATCAATGAAGGTGCTTTAGATAACTTACTACATGCAGGAACCCATATAATAAACGGTATAGCAAAAGGTATTAGAAATGCAGCAGAAAATGGTACATTACAGAGTGCTATAACTGGCGCTATAGAGAAGATAGGTACTTGGTTCTCTGAGAACTTAGAGACAGTAGTAAAAGTAGGAAAGATTATTATAGATGCCATAACTGAAGGTATACGAGAAAATAGCGACCTTATAGGAGATATAATAAAGCAAGTCACTGATATGCAAATAGAGATAGATGAAGCCATAGCCTATGAGAAAGGTTTACTATTTGGTGAGAATTTCTTCACATTCTTCACTAAAGGTATAGAAACTAAAGTATCTGAATGGGGAGCAACTATAAGTGGATTCTTCGACGGTCTAACAACAGACTTTGCTAAAAATGCTAAGATGGGTACACCAACTACTAACAGTAAGAAGAAAAGCAACAAGAAAACAAGCACTAGTAAGAAAACCGTTACAGATGAAGTAGCAAACCAAATGAATAAAGGTAAAGTTAAGACAGACAAAGCTGCATCAGAAATAGGTAAAGGTATTTCTGATAACATACTTAAGAAACTAGAGACTATGGATGCAGGCGAACTTAAGGAACTTAATCAAGAAATGAAGAACCTACAGAATACAGTAAAGAGTATGTCTGATGGTATAGGAAAATCATTCGGCCTTATTAGAGAATCAGCTAGAACAGAAATAGTAGGTATGACTAATATCTTTAGAAATCAATTTGTTAATATGACCAATATAACTAGAAACCAAATGATAAATGTATCTAATATAATACGTAATCAGGCTGTAAATTGGTCTAATATTATTAGAAATCAGATAACTAATGCTCGTAATGCCTTTACTAGCCAAATGATATCTATGGCTTCTGTTGCTAGAACACAATTGGTTAATGTAACTAATATAATTAGGAATCAATCAATAAACTGGTATAACATAATCAATAATCAAGCTAAGAAAGCTAGAGACGCCTTTACTTCACAAATGATGTCTATGGTAAAGGTAGCTAGAAACCAAATGTATAATGTAGTATCTACAGTAAGAAGTTATATGACTCAATTACCTACAGCTACTAATAGAACTATGAGTATGAGCTTCAATATTAGTAGAAACATAACTACTAACTACCTAGATGGAACTGGCTCTAGTGCTTTATCAGCAGATGCTCTATATGCAGCTAATAATGCATCTACATTCTCTCTAGGTAATAATGTGGGCACTTTTGCTAATAGTGCTTCTTATGCTATGTCTACAGGAAGTAGTTCATCTGGAAGTAGTATAGGTAGCGGCGGTGGACTAACAATAGAAATACCTGTAATGCTAGATGGTAGACAATTAGCAAAAGCATCAGCTAAATACGTAGATGATGAACTTAAGTCTATAACTAAGAGAGAAAATAGAAAGAGAGGTGCAAGATAATGGCATCTTATCCATTTATATATAATGGTGTTGATCTAACCAATCTAGCGAGAGTTAGGACTGTACAAAATACAGTCCTCCCTCCTAGAGAAAATCACTCTATTATGATATGGGAAAGAATGGGTAGTATATATAATAGTTACAGATATGGGGAAAGAACCATAACTGTAACTTTTCTTATAAGAGCGTCACAATCAGAGTTCTATAATAATCAATACTGTATGGATAATAAACTTAATACGATACGAAATGTCTTCAATGTAACTGAGCCAAAAGCATTATATCTTGGCTCTAGAAGTAAATACATATATGCTGTACCAGAAGGCGAATCAACTATGACAGAGATACGTTATGACTGTTATGAGTGTACAATACAGTTCATATGCCACGATCCACAATACTATTCTGCTTCTGTAAGTACGAGTAATAATAGAGTCAGTAGTAGTACATACGGCATGAGAAACATAATATCTTATAAGAACACAATAGACGTATATAACAGTGGTAACTCAATAGCTTATCCTATCATTAATATAGGTGTTAATAGTGCATCATCATTTGTTCAAGTTGATAACATCTCTAACGGCAACAAATTCTTATTAGGAAGCTATCCTAAAGCTGGTATAACTACATTGAGTCCAATCACTAATGTGCTTTCTGATAATATGATGACTCCAAGTATCTGGACAGTCGGTTCTCCTTATGCTCTTGATGCGAATAAAGGCTACTCAGGTAGTCTAGGAACTACTAGTGATGGTAGTGGCTTAAAGATAGATAGTGTATCTACTGGTTCATTATGGAGTGGAGTTAGCGCTCACAGAAAGTTAAGTAGTCAATTAGATAATTTCGAAGTTAGAGCGAAATTACACCTTAATAGCCATGGTATAGAAGGCGACCCAACTTTACCACAACTTAAGGACGAAGGAACTATATATAGTGGTAGCAGAGAATATTACTATAAAGTAACTGCTCCTTCAGTGCCTATTAGAAGTACTCCAGAGCCATTTGGTAATGTAGTAAGCTCTTATAATAAAGGTGATTCTGTATTCCCTACTGGCCCTATAGCTAATGGGTGGCTACAAGTAGAGGAAGGCTATTGTGAAGCTGTATATCTGAAGAAATACATTTATGATGATACAGAAACAGATATGGCTATAAATGTGGTAACTAATAAAGAAATCGAATTAAGATCTCTTCCTAATGATAATATAGAGAGTATATTATTAGCAACTATTCCTAGTAGTAAACCATTACGTGTATGTAATGCAATGGAATATGGCTACTATAAACTATATATACCTTATGAAGGCAAAATAGGCTATATTGATTCCTCTAAAGTAACTATATATCCAGAGGTAGTTGACTATCCTGAAGAAGAAATAATAGAGACTGATGACTATAAGACAGGTATCTGTGAAGTATATGGCTTTAGCGCAGATGGAAAAAAACTATTCAAGCTATGTTTATCAGACGAGAATGTGTATTATTCATTTGTTACTCCTACAGTACATGTCGGAGACAATAAAGTATTAGAAGACACAACTACTATACATAACTCTAGTAAAGGTTATATAGATGAGTATAACGTATCTTTTGATTACTTATCAGATACTGTATGTGATTGGAATAATTTCTATGGCGAATTAGGAATTAGTAGAATAAATAATAGCTGGCAAGCATGGATCTATAAGATAGAGAACGGTGTTCCAGTTAAGAAACTTGTGCTTAAGGAACATGAGATTAGCGGCGCTCCTACTGAGAGTTTGGATCATATAGTCATATATATGGGTACTCAAGATCCAAGTAATATGTGTGGTATGGCTATTACCGATATACAGGTAGATAATATAGCTGCAGAAGACACTCTAACAAACTATAACTTAGGGCGCTTCAAGAAAGGTGACGAAATAAAGATAGACTGCTATAATGCTAAAGTTTATCTGAACAACAAATTATATAACGATATAGATATAAATAGTAGATTTATAGAACTAATTACTGGTAATAATACACTGAAGTTTACTAGTGAAGACAGTAACTTATTTGCTACTGTGCTATTCAATGAAAGATACCTATAATAACGAGGTGGTTACGTGAAGAATCTTTATGATTATATAACAAATATTAGCATATTTGACGGGAAAACATTCGGTAAGGGAAGTAAACCAATAGGTATTCTATCTAATCAAGGGGCTGATCCAAAAGCCCCTTATTATGATGACCTATTTATTCAGGAATTAGATACTGGGGCAGATACTTTCCAATTCACCACTGTATCTAATAGCTATACTCAAGACTTACTAAAGATAGGGAACGTTGTTACATTCCATTATACCAACAGACTTGAATGCTTTACTATCACAAGCCTTGAGTACTCACACTATGAAGGATACAAGACTATTAGTGTATATGCAGAAGGAATAGGGTTCGAATTATTAGAAATCTTTATGGAGAAGCCAGAAAAAGACGAGGATGAAGAAGATAAAAAGTATCCAAATAATATATATATAGATGAAAATGGTAACATTATATACGATCCACATGGCAACTACGAATATAACGAAGATAAGATAACTATAGATGGAAATGGTAACATCATATATAATCCTAGTACGAATAAGAAAAAGAATAATGACTCATTAGAGTTCAAGAATATAAGCTATCCTACGTTCTTGAATGTCTTACTAAAGAATACTGGATGGGAAATCGTATGCCAACCTGGATTAGAGTCTGTAAAGGCAAATATAAGTGTTAGATATGATACAAATATATATGCTATACTGCAGGACAGTATGCAAGCCTTTGGTGGTGTAGAGTTAGAGTTTGTACATGAAGGTATAACTAAGACGGCAGAAGAAGCAGGCGGTGAATTCTATAACACTCCAGTATATAAGAAAATAAAGGCATATAAGAATGGAGGCCGTGGATCTTTTGTTGGTAAGAGATTCGAATATGGCAAAAATGTAAGAGGAATAACTAAGACTCAACAAGTAACGAATGAAGATGATGATACAGTATTATATGTAGATGGTACAGAAGTAGGTATAGAGGTAAATTACGATATAGACTTCGCACTTAAGAGTACAGAGATACCAGAGATAGAGATAGGCGACACTCACTACGTAATAGATAATGACTTTAACCCTCCTATGACTATAAAGGCAAGAATCGGTAGAATAGAGGTGTCTTTCTCTGATTTAACAAAGAATAAGATAACTGTAGCTAATAATAAGAAGATTAGAGGATCAATAATAGATGAAGAAGAAGTACAGAGTTCAGTAAAGGATTTAGATAACACAATAAGTGATACGATAGGTGACACCGTAATAGATGATAGTATATTAGATGATTATTTTGGTGACGATTACTTCGATAATTATGCGACTATGGACTATGTAGATTCTGCTATAGAGGCAGCACAATTAGGTAATGGAGGGGGAGGCGGTGGAGGAGATGGAGATTTTGGTTTTGAAACAGACTTACTTGCAAGAGGTCTATGGTTAGGAGCTCATGATGCAGATGGGTCTGACGTTAGTCATGGATGGTTAGAAATGCAAGGTAATTATAATGGTGAGGCGATGAGATTGCGTCTTACACCAGAAGAATTATTTATGCCAAGTGGTAGTATATATTGTGAAGAATTAGTAATAAACCCTCTTGGTACTGGTATTACATTCTCTGATGGTACTACATTAACTTCTGCTAATGGACTTGGCGGAGGAGGCATTCCTAGTGGTGTAATTACATATAGCGAAGAAGAAGATTTGGAAGAATTTTTTGCTCCTCCATTCCTATATCTTAACAATGCTAATGTAGATATAAACCAATCTCTTATTGTCAGAGGAATGATATTTTCGCCAATAATAGATACTGATGATCTCTATGCCGATAAAATAAACGGTGAAGTATATAATAACTCTGATAAGTCATTGAAGGAAAATATACGATACATGGATGATGAAGTAGCGCCTATAAGCGATGATTTATTAGGTAAAGCAGACCTACATGACTTTATTGTGAATCAAGTAAAGCTATGCGAATATAACTACATAGGAAAAGATTCTGATAAGATAGGCTTTATAGCAAATGATTACGAGGGAACAAAAGTAGGAGACAAGATTGTTTCTAGAGGTGGTAAGGATAATACGCTTGTCTATGACGTTAATAACTTATTATTTGCTACTATAGGTGCATTACAGGAAGAAGTACGTATGAGGGACGAAAAAATAGCTACCCTTGAAGATAGACTAGCTAAGATAGAAGAAATGCTAGGAATCAATAACAAATAAGAAAGGAGCACGATTATGGCAATAGTAATTGAGAGAACTATTACTGTAAAGAATGACAAAGCAACTTTAGACAGTCCTCTATATCTATATGTAGGGGACGGAGACATAACATGCCTCTTTACTATTAAGGAGGCAAAAAAAGCTACTACTTTTGGGTCTATTAGCTCTACTAATCTAATAACAGAACAGGCTACTTATGGAGAAGTAAGAATCTATAAGCCAACTGGAGAAGATCCTGTATTCACTACTAGAGCAGAGATAGTAGATGATAAATTACAGGCACTATTTACTTATGAGCATATAGATCAGTTATCTGAAGCAGGGGTACATCAATTACAGATACATCTATACGATAGTGAATCAAGCGAAAGAAATAGATTTACTATACCTCCAGTAGAACTAAATGTATTATTCCCTGTTGGTACTAGTAGCAGTCTTACTGATTCAGCGGTAGCAGGGCAAGCTGTAGCATTAGCGTCTAGTGAAGTATTAGATACGTTTACTGATGGCTCTTATAATAAGACTGAATGGGAGACAGGAGACAAAATAACAAGTGGTAAGCTGAACAAGATAGAGGACGCTTTATACTTAATAAATGAAGCGAGTAGAGATTGTATAACTTCTACAGAATTAGCTACAGAACTTACTAAGAAGGCTAATGTATCTCATACTCATAGTGACTATGCACTTAAGTCAGAAGTAAAGGCTATTCCTACTAAGACTTCGCAACTTACTAATGATAGCGGCTTTATAACTATGGCTAACATACCAAATTTATCTGATATACCTACTAAGACTTCAGACTTAAAGAATGATAGCGGCTTTATAACTAGCGTGCCTGATGAATACGTTACTGAATCAGAATTAAATAATAAAGGATATATAACAAGCGTACCTGCTGAATATGTAACTGAGTCAGAATTAAGTGATAGAAAATTCGCAACTCAAGATTATGTTACTAGCGCTATAAATAATGCACAATTAGGTGGCGGTAGTGGCGATGGAAGTACTCCAAATATAGACTTATCTATATATGCTATTAAGTCTGATATACCTACTAGAGTATCACAACTTACTAATGACTCAGAATATGTTACTGAAGCAGTAGTAGATAATAAGATTAGTAATGCGCAAATAAATACTGGCGCTTTATCAGATTATGCAAAGATAAGCTATGTTGACCAAGAAATAGCTGCAATAGAATTGACTCCTGGACCAGAAGGACCACAAGGGCCACAGGGAGAACAAGGACCAATGGGACCTGAAGGACCTGCAGGTAAAGATGGTACTGTAACATTTGAAGAATTAACTGCAGAGCAAAAAGCTTCACTTAAGGGAGATAAAGGAGACAAAGGAGATAAAGGAGACAAAGGTGCAGACGGTACTGTAACATTTGAATCTCTTACTAATGAACAAAAAGCTTCGCTTAAGGGAGAACAAGGACCAGTAGGTGCTGATGGAAAAGACGGTAAAGACTTTACATATGATATGTTCACAGAAGAACAATTAGCTGCTCTAGTCGGGCCTAAAGGAGACAAAGGCGATTCATTTACATATGCTGATATGACAGCAGAAAATAAAGCTGACTTGACTCAAGGATTTATTACTTGTTCTAATAACGTTACTAGAATAGAGATAGTGGAACAATTGCCAGAAACAGAAGAACCAGGTGTACTTTATATGGTTATTAAGAAGTAGGTGATAAATTATGAAGTTTAACAGTATAAATCGAATAAGATTTAAAGGTTCAGAAGTCAATCTTGTCAAGATCGATGGCATTGTTCTATATAAGATATATGAACCTTATGAATTTCGATCTTCTTCTATAACTGAAGCTGATGTCATAGTTAATGAATTACATAAAGACTTAGATTATATGTTCTATAATTGTACTAAATTGGAATCTATAAATACCGAATTATGGGATACCAGTAAGATAAGCAGTATGTATAATATGTTTGGCCATTGTAAATCATTAATATCGTTAGATTTGTCTAATTTAGATGTAAGTGGTGTAGAGTTCATGCAAGAAATGTTTTCTTATTGTACTAAACTGACAACGTTAGATTTAAGCAATTGGGATACTAGCCGTTTAATTGTTATGAAGTCAATGTTCGAGCATTGTTATAGTTTAACATCATTAGATTTGTCTAATTTAGATGTAAGCAGAGTAACTAGTATGAGTGGTACGTTTAGCAATTGTACCAACTTAACAACATTAGACTTAAGTAATTGGAATCCTACTTTATACCATATAAAGTGGATGTTTCATAATTGCCCAGCATTAATAGCTATAGATTTATCTAACTTCGATACAAGTCATGTAACTGATATGGAGCAAATGTTTACTGCATGTAAAGCATTAACAACACTGAACTTATCTAACTTCGATACTAGTAATGTAACTAATATGTATAATATGTTCGGTGGTTGTAGTGGTTTGCAATCGCTAGACTTATCTAATTTTGACACTAATAAAGTGACCAATATGGACATGATGTTTAGCTCTAATGATAATCTTCATACGTTAAGATTAGATAATTGTAATTTCAGTACTATTAATAAAATAAAATCACAGCTCCCAACTGAGGCTATCGATGGAGTTACACGTAAGATATATGTGAATCCAACTAATCTAGCAGATGTATATGGTTATATCTTAACAGCGCCAACGAACTGGGCTTTCGAATATGTTGGAGGAACCGAAATAGTAATAATACCAAAAGTATATGAACCTTATGAATGTAAGAATAATGCAAGTCTAATTGAAGTTAGAGCCCTAGTAGTAAATAATTCACACACTAGCTTAGATAACATGTTCTATTACTGTTATAACCTACAAATGGTAAAAGCTGACCATTGGGATACTAGTAATGTAACTGATATGGCACAAATGTTCTATAATTGTAAATCACTAGAGGCATTGGACCTATCTAATTGGGATACTAGTAATGTAACTGATATGAACTATATGTTCTATAAATGCGAGTCATTAAAGTCTCTAAATATGTCTAACTGGGACACTAGTAATGTAGAGAATATGAAGTATATGTTCTGTTGGTGTGACGAATTCACAACATTAGACTTATCTAGTTTCAATACAGGTAATGTAACTGATATGAGTGGCATGTTCTATAATACTTGGAGGCTAACTTCATTAGATGTGTCTAACTTCGATACTAGTAATGTAACTAATATGACTCGTATGTTCGGCGGTGACTTTTACGAATTTTATTATGCCAGAGCGCTAACTGAAATAATAGGCTTAGAGAACTTCAATACTAATAAGGTAACTAATATGAATGAGATGTTCTGCTATTGTGAGAAGTTAACTTCATTAGATTTATCTAACTGGAATACAAGTAAAGTGGAAAATATGAACTATATGTTTGATCATTGTACAGCACTTGAGACTTTAGATATATCGAATTTCGATACTATTACTAGTTATACTGACACAAGTTATATGTTCAATAGATGTGATAGCCTGCACACATTAAGACTTGATAATTGTAGCAGGGATACAATTAATACTATTATAAACTATTCTAATTTACCTACTGATGCTATAGAGGGAAAAACACGTAAGATGTATGTTAAGAGAACTAATGTTTCTGGATTAACAGCACCAAAAAATTGGGTCTTTATAGACTGCGAAACAAATGAAGTAATAAGTTAACAATATTATGTGAGGTGATATAACTTGATATATATAGAAAGAACAATAAGTATTATAGATAATAGCGCCGAAATAGATGAACCAGTTATCCTCTATAAAGGCGACGGAAACATAGAAGTACAATTTACTATCAATAACAACCCATTCAAGTATAAGTCTGGTATAGACCAAACTAAGGGGCAACTAGTAATAAAGAGACCGAAAACTGATCCTATATTCTCTGAAGTAGCTCAATTATCATCTAAATTATCATCTGATAAAGAGACTAGCATAAGCATAGTAAAACTAGTTATCACAGGCGAAATGATAGATGAATTAGTAGAGTTAGGCAGCTATGACTTCCAAATAAGACTACTTCATGATGAAATGGCATCGCGTGCTACTTTACCACCTGTTACTGCAGGAATACTAATTAAGGAGCCAATATGTGAAGAAAGTGTTAATACTGCCCCTGTTAATTACTCTAGAGCAGTTATTAATAGAGAGACAGTATACACTTTCGATGAGGAAGGTAACTATAATAAGACAACTTGGGCAAATGGAGACATAATTACTGATAATAAACTTAATAAGATAGAGGACGCTCTTTATGAGATAAATGATAGCACTCCTACTGCTGTGAGTCAATTAGATAATGACGCCGGATATCTTACTGAGCATCAATCTCTAGAGGATTATGCACTTAAGGCTGATATACCTAGTACTGATGGATTAGCTTCTGAGACTTATGTAGAAACAAGAGCTACTGGGCTTCAACAAGGTATAGAACTACTAACTAGTGATGTTGGCATTATAATAGATACATACGCTACTAAAGAAGAGCTACCTCCTATAAGAGTTATAGGCAACGGCGCCAATGCTGATGAATATATCTTTACTGGCAATGAGTTTACTACTGAAGAATATGAGAATGGTATTGGTTTATCAGTATTACTTGACAATGTTAATATCGCAGGAACTAACTTTACTAATGAATTAGGATATGTTTGGCTTTGGACTGATGGAGACAATAGAGTTATATCTTTTGATTCACAGGGATGGTATTATGAATTTGTTATAAGCCCAGAAGGGACAATAACAGAAAAAAACACAGATAAACGAGCTTGGAACTCTGACCTTAGTAACTATGCTACTAAAGAAGAACTTAGTAATGCTTTAGGTGATATAGAAACATTATTAGGAGGGATATAGATGTCAATTTCGGACCAAATAAGAAGATTACAGAATGCGAAAGCTGCTATTAAGCAGTCTCTCGCTAATAAAGGTGTGACTGTATCTGATACAGCGAAATTAGATGAATACCCTGCTCTTATTGATAGTATTCAAGCTGGAGGAGGCGATACTTACTACGAGGATTTATTTTATGCTAGAATAAATAGGGGATCTCTAGATGAAAACTATTCGTATTTATTTGCATCTTGTAATGCTAAGGAGCTAAATCTTAGTCGTTTGGATACAAGTAATGTATATAATATGAGTTATATGTTCTTTAATTGTAATGCTTTAACATCCCTAGACTTATCTAATTTCGATACTAGTAATGTAACTACTATGAACAGGATGTTCTATTATTGTTCTAATTTATCATCACTAGACCTAAGTAATTTCGATACTAGTAAGGTAAATGATATGAGTTATATATTCTATAATTGTAATAAATTAACATCAATAGACCTAAGCAATTTTAATACTTCTAAAGTTACTGTTATGAGTTATATGTTTAGTGATTGTAATAATCTAACATCACTAGACTTATCTAACTGGACGGTTCATGGAGCCTATACGACCAGAATGCTATATAACTGTAGTTCTTTAGCTAAACTTAAGCTTTGTAATTGTGATGAAGAAACTATTAGTAATATAATTAGTTCATCTGATTTTCCTATAGGAGAAATCGAAGGCAAAACACGTAAGCTTTATGTAGATGAAGACTTAATAGATATGATACCACTTCCTGATGGTTGGGAATATAAGATACTGCCACCTCTATATGAGGAAGGGCAGTTCGAAAGAGATAGAAACTTAGTAGTAGCTGAGACAAGAGTAGATAGTTCTCATACAGACTTGAGTAATATGTTCCTTCAATGTAAGTCTTTAGAATCAGTTGACACTGAAGACTGGGATACAAGTAATGTTACTAATATGAGCAAAATGTTCTATTATTGTGAGTCTTTAACATCACTAGACTTATCTAGCTTCGATACTAGTAAAGTAACTAATATGAGACAAATGTTCGATAGTTGTAATGCTTTAGAGACATTAGACTTAAGCAACTGGGATATTAGTAATATGACTGCTGCTAATATGGCGCAGATGTTTGGTAATGGTCTAAGAGAACTAACTACATTAAGAATGCTTAACTGTAGTATTGATACAATTGATTATATACTATCAGTCTTAACTAGAGGCTCTGGTAGTACATTATATATTAATCTTAGCGAAGAAGAGGCTGAAAGATTAACACTACCTACTGGCTGGAATTATGAGATAATATAGAGTCATATTAATTTATGGCTCTTTTTCTAATACAAAAATATACAGAGAAAGGACTAACTATGATGGATACGAATAAGATAGAAGACCTCCTACTAACGCTAATTAAGGACATGGCCTATATAAAGTCTAAGCTAGAAGCGCTAGAGGACCAAGAATTAGCTTCAAGAATGGACGCTGTAGAGGCTATGAATCGTGAGCACGCTAAGACAATTAAGTCATTAGAAAATCGTGCTAATACTATGGAACAATTTACTAGAAATAATATGAACGACTCTAAGAAGCAGATGACAACAGTTTATATAAGTATGGGTATGGCAATATTTTCTACTCTTGTCTCTGTTTTCGTTAGTATGATACTAAAGTAAAGGACGTGGTATAATGGATAATCTAATAACAATACTAATAGCTACTATAGCTATATCTGTAACAGGAATCGCTCTTGCTTGGTTCCTTAATCTTGAGAAAGCACGTAGAATTGAAATAGTTAAGAATTGGTTACTTCTTGCTGTAGTACAGGCAGAAAAAGAATTAGGTTCAGGTACAGGGCAAATTAAGCTTAGATTCGTATACGATATGTTTATCGAGCGCTTTAAGTTCTTATCTACTATAATTAGCTTCACACACTTCTCAGCTTTAGTAGATGAAGCTTTAGATACAATGAAGGATATGATACAAAACAATAAGAGTGTGGCAAACTATATCAACGAGGAGAGATAATAATGCTTAATAACAGACTGAATGAGACAAAAATAGGTTCGGCTAAAGTAATCGTAGACATATTGCCAAAAGGTAAAGTTATTCCAGATACAAGAATAACTCCTACTAGCATTACTATACATATGACAGGAAATGTAGGAGCATCAGCTAAGAATAATCACAACTACATGAAGAACTGCAATAAAGATGGTTCTAGAGTAGCATCTTGGCACTTCACTGTTGACGATAAAGAAATATATCAGGCGCAATCTACTAACTTTAAGTGCTATCACGCTGGTAATGCTACAGGAAACAATAGTAGTATTGGTATAGAAATTTGCATGTTCAATGATAAGGTGAGACAAAAGAAAGCCTATGACAATGCAATTGCTCTAGTTAAGATACTTATGTCTTATCATAAGTTCAGTGCTGATAAAGTTAAGAGACATTATGACTGGACAAAGAAACACTGTCCTGCGTGGTTAATAGAAGGTAAATGGGGCTATACTTGGGCATGGTTCAAAGCTCAATTAACTGCTGTTCCTAAGCCTACAGTTAATAGCTTTACAGTTAAGATTATTTGTGATTCATTGAACATAAGAAGTGGCCCTAGTACTTCTTATCCAGTAGTAGGAGCTGTCCAAGAAGGACAGGTATTCACTATCGTAGAGACAGCTAATTATAATACTTGGGGCAAACTCAAGAGTGGGGCTGGTTGGATTAATATCAGTAGTAAATATGTAAAGAGATTATAGGAGGCCACTATGAGCTTTAATACTAATCTAACACGTAAAGATATAGAGTTTCTAGATATGCTGCGAGAGACTGCCAAATATCCCGAAGACTACATATATTATGGAGAACAAGTAGAGTTATTAATTGGCTCACTTGATACTGTAGAGGATTTCCTTCAATACTTAAGCAGAATAAAGGAACTATATGGAGAGGATGATAAATAATGCGTGACGATATAAAGAAACAAATACTTGAGATAAATTTGCCAGACTTAGATAATGATGACTTCTATCTACCTAATGACGAAGACTTTATGGATATGCTCTATAAAGTGGAAGCTATACTAGACGGAGACAATAAAGGTACTGTAGAATTAACTACTATTGTTGATAAGATGATGGAACTATATAGAGATAAGTAAGGTGATAAATAATGTACGATAATGATGATTTAGTATCGAAGCTACAAGAAGAACTACTAATGCTGCATCTAATAGAGACAGTATTCCTTGATGACCTTGCGGCATATGACATGTGGTTAGACTTATATAGACCTCTTGAAGAGGATTAAGAAAGTGGCGCGTCATTATGACGCGTCTTTTTTTTGTGCTATTTTCTTTGTTCCCAACATATGCTATGTAAAGGAGTTGATTTGTATGATATTATATTCTCATAACGAATCTAATCTAGATGCTTTACTAGAACTTCTCATAGACATCTTATTAGATACAGAAACAAAGGAGGACACAAATGATGATGAATATAGCTTACCTTAGATGTAGTAGTACAGTACAGGATACTGAACATCAAGAATCCAGTATACTTGCTTATGCACAAAGAAACAACATTACTATTGATAAAGTAATTAAGGACGAAGGTGTATCTGCCTTCCGTAAAGATGTATCAGCCCGTGACGGCTTCCTTGAGATTCTCGATCTTTCTCATAAAGGACAAATCGATAACCTAATCGTTTTCGAATCTTCTCGTATTAGCCGCCAATTTATTGAGTCTCAGACTCTTATTGATGAATTGACTAGATGTAATGTAAAGATTCACTCTGTCAGCGATAACTCTATAATTAATCAGAACGAACTTGACCAACTTATGATTGCTTTCCGTAGCTTTATGAATCAGAAAGCTAGTAGAGAAACAGGCCAAAGAGTTAAGTCTGCACATGAATTATTGCGACAACAAGGAAAATGGCCGGCAGGTACAGTACCTTATGGATACAGACTAATAGATGGCTATGCTGTAATAGACGAAGAACTAAAGCCACAAATAATAGAGATGTTCGAAGATTATATACACTACAGTAGTAAATACGTACAGGAAAAGTACAGTATAAAGAATCGTAAGACTCTCATGGATCGTATATCACACCCTATGATAAAGGACATAGTAGGCGAATCTCTCTTTACTCAAGCTAATAATGTCAGACAAAGCCGTAAGTGCGCACCTAATTCGCCTGCGGCTGCCCTTAATAGAACAGATATACTATTTGAATCTTTACTGTATCATAAAGAATGTGGCCACAAATTATACCTTAATAGAGACTATCGAAGCAAAAATAAACCTCATAACTATAGATGTAAGCACTGCAGGGGAAACAATAATATATCTGCTAAGAAAAACTTCAGCGGCAAAAAACTCGATGCTTACCTTGAGCAACAAATACTATATATCCTAGATAACATAGACCACGATGCCTTATTAGATAAATATAATAGTAGATGCACTAAGAAACAAGCTATTCTTGAGCTTAAGATACGTGAGTATACTACTACCCACTCAACTAAGAAACGTGCTCTACAGTTAGCGCAAACTAAGTTAGAGACATATATATTACAGGAGGCTCCTGATACTACTATTAATGCAGTTAGTAATGTAATTGCGAATATAACAACAGAATTGACGGATATAGAGCAACAACTACAGACTCTATATAGCGAAAAAGAAACATTACAGCAACACTCTTCCTATAATGAGTCCCTTATAACTAATGTATTACAGGCTAAAGCTATCTATAATTCTGCCTCTATACAGCAGAAAAAAGCTATATTACAGATGCTTATAGAGAAAATAGAGGTATCAGATACAGATGATGCTAATATATACTGTAGGTTCTAGCGTTTATTAGATGAAGATAGAATAAATCCTCACACATACATTACAGATTCAGTAGTAACATACCCCAAAAATGACTACCCCACCCCTATTCCTTATCCTTTAGTAACATACCTCGAAATTGGAACCCCACCCTTCTTTATAGCCTCTATATGCATCATATAACGCTATTCTCAGCGCATATAGAGGACAAGTGGGTATAGACACAGCTTACAGTTATCGTCTCATATACGGAGTTTTCTTCCCTGAGAAAAGTTCATTTTTTGTTTTGAAAATCGATTTGTGAAAAAATGGGGTGAAGAGCATTATAATGTAGATGCCTATGAAGGCATCCCCCCTCCCCACTAGAGGGGGAGGGAAACAGCGTATAGAAGCTTGCTTCGCTTCGCTAACAAAGCAAAGGCTTAACTTCTTTTCTGCTCGCTTCGCTTCGCAGACAAAAGCAGCTTTCTTGTTTTTTTAAACCCTTAAACCCTTAAGGGCTGCTCGCTGCGCTGCGCTAAGAAAAGCAGTCTTCTTGTTGTTTAAACCCTTAAGTGCTGCTTGCTTCGCTGCGCTAACAAAAGCTGTTTTTTTAAGGCTTAAGAGCTGCTCACTGCGTTGCGCTAATAAGCAGTAAGTTTAATAACTAAAGGCTTAAATCTAATGACTCTTAAACTAAGAGCATAAAGTCCTATATAGTGTATATTAGTGCGTATATGTATTGTGTGGATCTGTGGACAACAAAGCGGATCCAATACTGTATGTGCTAATAAAGGCAAGCTTATGGCTCACATTGCTTGCTGGGAAAGCTTTGTACTATCTGCTAGACTCAAGTAATAACTATAGCATAATAATATGTAGTGCAATCTTCCTGTTTCTCTACTGATTCAGATAGCTTAATGATACATTACAGTGTTATTTTCCTATCTGAATCTATTAGGACTTGTGCTCGCTAAAGCTTCGCACACAAAAGCTCTTTTCTTGTATTCTTAAAACCCTTTGCGGGATTCTAAGTTTATTAAGGACTTGTGCTCGTTTCACTTCGCACACAAAAGCCCTTTTCTTGTTTTTCTAAAACCTTTAGCGTTGGTGTCTGTTAGGGACTTGCTCTCCTAAAGAAGTCGAGCATTATATAGCTCTAAAGGCACTGTTTGCTATTCACTTGCTATCTGTTTCTATTCTGATTTCGTTTCCAATTGGATTCGTTTCGATTTAGAATCGAAAGTGAATTCTGATAAAGGCTAATCGGAAAACTGTATCTGCTTCTGCTTCTGCTTCTATGCTTTATTAGATTACAGTTCCATTCCGATTAGTAATATAATTAGATACAGTAGAAATCCTATCTAACTTTAATAATTAAAGTGACTCTATGCGAAATTGGTGTTTCGCTCTAGGGAGAACTATACCAAATTGACTACTTTAGGACTTTGGTGCTTTAATAATTAAAGTGAATTAACAATATCACTTAATATGCTTCATATTGCCTTAAGAGTCAATAAAGACTTAAGGTAGTGTGGATAAGACACAACAGATGATAAACAACAGCGAATATGGTGCATTAGAAGGCCTGTATTGCGTCTATACAGATATGACTGTAGGTAGATAAGCAATAGATTCTAGATTGCTATAGACAAAGCAGAATCGTATATCTGTAGCGATTTTGATAGGAAATGCTATAGGTTCTGGGGAAAACTGTTCACTGCCTATACATAACGGCCTGTGGATAAGTGCCTGTGGATATGTGGATAAGTAGTTTGCTAACGGATTGATTTCGCTATAACCGTTGCAATTACTGAATTGGTAAGAAATGGTATTGAATAACAAATATAATATGAATGAAATGAATAGGGAGGTAATTGGGTATGAGAAAATTATTTGCTATGTTAGTTATAGGGTTAGGATTAGTAGTAGGATTAGGATCTGGTAGTGAGAGCGTAGCGTATGATGACTGTAAGATTACAAACGAAATATATGGATTAGTAGAATATCAAACTGACGGAGACAGAATAACAATATATAGTGATGATAGTAGCATATTAGTGAATTATCAAAAAGACTTATATATAATGTGGCTACCAGAAACAGAAGATTATGAGTACTGCTATAATAGTGAAGAAGAACTAATGAATGCAATAGAGAAATATCACGGTCACGTTAATGATGATAACTTACAATATCCAGAGGCTACTACTATGAATCCAATGGGATATAATGTAGTAGAAAATGAACTTAATAAAGTAGAAGATGACGTACTTGAGTTATTAGAATCAAGTGGCTTAGAGATAATTTATAGTAGCGACATAATAGAGGAACACGAAGAAAGAGTAGGAACTTCAGAAGGTTATATGGTACTAGGATACTATGTACCTAATAATAACTATATAGTTATGAGAGGAGATCATAGAAGTATAAAAGGCGCATTATTACACGAAATAGGACATGCATTAGACTTTAACTTAGGATTAAGATATAATGAGACTCTAATAGATAGCTATATGGAAGGCGAAGTAGAATTTACTGATAATGCAGATTACTACTATAGCAGTATAGAGGAATATATAGCAGAATCTATTGAATATTACTATAATGATTTACTACCTAAAGATACAGATATATATCAAGAATTAGACTATATATTAGGAGAATAATAAGGCGCCGATTTGGTGCGATTTGGTTTATTGTGTGTGTCCTAAGCAAGACAATAAAAGGCTAATAATAATATAATATGTGGAGGTAATAGATTATGATGAGTATAGTATGTATAGGATTAGGATTAAGTTGTGCAGTATTAGGATACAAATGGATACAAGCAGAAAGAAAAGCGAGCAAATTATATGATATGGCAACTAAAGCTTTAGACCAACGTGATAAGGTAAGAGAAGAACTTAAAGAGGCAAAAGAAATGATAGAATTACAACAAGCAGAATTAGCAAAAGCTAAACAAGAGGCAAAGTTATATAATATCTTATTATGTGATGTTTGGGTAGCATATCATAGTGATGAATTTTATGTTAGCTATAAAGAAATAACAGAAGAACACACTGCATTAGTAGAAGGCAAAACTACAGGATACTTTAATTCTGATTTCTATCCAGATGAATTATTAGAAGGATATGAATTAGTAGTTGGTAGTAATGTAATAGACTTAAGTGAATATAGAAACAGAAGATAGGGCGCCGAATGTAAGTTATAAAGTGATATAACTGATTCGGTGCTATTTTTGTGTCCTAAGCACGACGATAAACTGCTTAAATAAATAATAAATTATGTGGAGGTAATGGTATGAAGAAGATAAATAACTTTAGTATAGTATGTAGATCTGGAGAGGCAATGGTAATGAATCATAGTAATAATAAGTATCATATGGTATCAGATGATAAAGGAAGTACAGTAATGGCAAGTATGAGAATGTTAGCTAATCTAGTAAGTAAATTCAAGCAAACTGAAGACGAACTTAATATAGTATTTATACCAAGAAACTTAGGCGGAATCTTAAAGATAGATGCGGTAGAAGAATGGATAAAGAATGGAAACAAAACTAAGAATGGAGTACAATTATCAGAAGAATATATAGAGTTAGCTAAGTATATAAGTGATATGAGAAAATGGTTAGGAACTAATAACTTAATACTAAAGATACAAGGGGGCGATTTAGTGTCTGCTAATGAGAGAATACTAATAGATAAAGCGTGGAGACAACTTAATAAAGTAACTGGTGTTAAAGTTAGTAAAGTAACTAGACCTGCTATGAAGAACAATAGTAAGCCAGTAGTTCCTAGTAGAGTAATGATAGAGGAAGATATAGAGTTATTCTAATAAGAAAGATTGGCGCAAAAAAAATAATGAATAATATAAAGGGAGGATATATATATGGAGACAATGAATTATAAAGGAATGGTTATATCAGAGGAAGAATACGAAAGATTAGAAGACGAAGTTATGGACGAATTACTACAGGAGGCAGTTATACAGTTCAGAGAGTATAAAGAGCAACTAAGATTAAGTAAGTAGGATTGGGCGCCGATTTGATTCGGTGCCTTGTTAGATTTGATTAAGAATAATATTATTAGGAGGAGATTAGTTATGATTTGGTTAGGAATAGTGTTAGGAATATTAATATGCGGTATAGGAGTATTAGCATTCTATTACTATGTAATGAAAGAGATAGCGCAAGATGATTATACTAAGCTAGTAGGAAAGTATAACGAGGTAAATCAAAAATTATACTTATATGACTATTTATTATACGATGCAACTGATACGATAGCAATGTTATGCAATATATATGCCAACGAACCAACAGAAGAGTCATTTAATGATATAATTACGTGCCTAGATAAATTTCTAGAAATAGCAGAAGAATATAAGGCATTAAACGATAAGAAAACTACAGGATATATATATTCAGGAAATAAAGAAGAAGATACCAAATTATTAGAAGGATATAAATTATCAGAAGAATATGAGGCATTAATGACTATGCTATCTAAACCTACAATAGAGATAGATGAAGATGATGAATAATTAGGGCGCCGATTTGATTCGGTGTCTTATTATGTCTGTAATAATTAATTAGGAGGGTATTGTTATGAGTGATAAACGATTATACGAAGTAAATGGATTTACATTAAGCCAAGAGCAATATGAGCGTTATTTAGAGCGTATTAATGCTGAAAATGACGTAAGTTATATTGTTTCTAAGATAAAGGAGCAAATACAAGGTCACGATGTTTATGTACCATATATACAGAGACATATGGTGTGGCCTATAATAGAAGAGATGCTTTGTGATAAAGACGAAATATTTACTGATAGACACATGTATGACTTTATTTGCGAATATTGGGATTGGGTTGAGGATGGAAACCATTATGCGAAGATGGCTGATGTCTTAAGCGAATTGAGATATGGTTATGAAGAATCTGTTATAGATAAACAACTAAAGAAACGATTAGTGAAACAAATAGATAAGGACGGATATATAACGATATATCGTGGTTATAATAGCACTAGCCGTGAAAATGGTAATAGCTATACATTATCAAGAGATGTGGCTATATGGTTTGCTAATAGATTCAAAACAAATGTAAGATATGTGAATACTTATAGGATTCATATAGATAATGTACTTGCATTTATAACAAAAAGAAAGGAGGCCGAAATAGTAGCGCTACCTGAAGATGTTATATTATTAGAAACTATAAATTATTAGGAGGCGATTATATAATGGAGCGCAAGAAATTCATAATGACTTTATCTGCAGATACTATAAAGCAATTAGCTATGATACAGGAGGTTAATAATCTAGATAGTACAGATAAAGTTATAGAATTATTAGCTAAAGAATATCTGGACACAAAAAATAATGACTAGGTTTACCAGGCCTAGTCATTGAGAGATGGTTTTACATTATGTCGCATATATTATAAGTATTTACATTACTATTATATGCGTATGATATAGTGTTGTTTCTGTAAATTAATAGAAAATTTATCTAATAAAGAAATCTGGCGCCGATTTATTATGAGTTGGCGCTATTGTTTTGTAATAAATTAATAATTATATAATGGTCACAGGTCGTCGAGCCTGTATTATGGAGGAAAATGATATGAAATTAAGAGATATGGTTATAGAAGCAATATTAGATATGGAATTAGAAGAAGCAGTAGAATTATTATTACCTATATATAACGATCGTGATGGCGATGGTATATTCCCAAATGATGAAGAAGGTTATCAATTTATTATAGATGTAATAGGCTTAGAGGATTTTGTTTATCACATAGCAGGTTGTGGAGATAAAGTACGTCGTGCAGAATTTATAAGATTATGTACTAATGGTTATATGTATATTGAGACACTAAGCTATCAAGACGTATACGAATTATTAATAGACATACTAATAGACGATAATCATTCTGATTTTGAATTAGAACAAATGGCAGAAGAATTAGGATTAGAAATAGAAAGCGCCGATTTGTAATGATTCGGTGCTTTTTTGTTATGTAATGAATCAAATATAAATTATAAAGGAGAATGAGAGATATGGGGTTAATAAAAGGTATGTTAAAAGTAGGAGGAGCAATAGTAGCAGGAAGTGTTATGGCAACAGGTGCAGTAATAGTAGGAACTGGTGCATTCGTAGCAGGAACTGTAGAGGCTATGATAGACTCTAATAATGAACCAGGGACTGCTGCTTCTATAAATACGAAATATAATAACAAATTGAACATTTATGGTAATGCTACTATAGAAACAGAACTAAGCAAATTACCTAAGAAAGTCAAGAAAGCACTAGTAAAAAATAGAATAACTATAGAGATTGATGATAATGCTGTTCTAAGATTGGGACCAACTGTAGAAGGATTCTATAATTATAATGATAGGAGAATTGTTATAAAGCATAATGAAGATAGCATAAAATATGCTTTATTACACGAAGTAGGACACGCTTTAGACCATATTGCTAATATAAGTAGCAAAAAAGCAATCAAGAAGAGCTATGGGCGCTATGAAGTATCATTTGATAATGACTATTTCTATAGTAGTGTAAAAGAATATGTAGCACAAAGCATTGCAAATTACTGTAATGGTGCATTACCTAAAGACACTGTTATGTATAAAGAATTAGATATTATCCTGAGTTGTATTTCGTGGGATTCTATTGACGAAGGAATAGTATAGCTAAATTAGCTCAATAGACTAGGATTCTCAGCACGTATGAAGATGTTGTGAGTATTCATACAGCCGAGAATCTTTTGCTTTACATAGGCCGTTTTCTAGAGACGGTCATATAATAATAGATGAATATGATAAGATTAACAGAGCTATGTGATTTATTAGTAGATGAACGAGACAAATGAACGTTCTGATATAGATGGTAAACGTAGAGTGCGAGTAGCTGACACTATATCGAATAGAACAAGTAAGAGTAATTTAGTAGTCTGCTAATTAATTACGATTCTAAATTAGATTAGAATTAAGAAACGAAAATATTATTTGAGCCTTATATATAGTAACGATAGCTTTATAACACAGTAATCTAATAGAACAAGGTTCCTTTACACTGACACAGAACGGCAAAATTACAACGAGAATCCATTGGGTGAAATCACATGTAAGCTTAGTAATGTCAGACTGGAAATATAGATTCCGAATAGATACAAATTATACTATCGTCATTATCCTAAGTGAGATATTATATAGAGGTTAGACATCGAATAGTAGATAGAAGGATACGAAGTCATTATGGCGCAAATTCTAATCTATCTTATTGTATTATACAGATACGTACTATACGTATAAATCTAATAAATAAAGGCAGAAGAATTATTAAATTCATAAGGAGGAGATAACACATATTATGAAGGAATACAAAACGTTTGAATTGACAGATAAAGAAACTGGGGAAGTTATAAATACTACTAAAGTAGAAATAAAGCCAGGAACTCAAGTGGGTATAAAGGCAACTACAGAAGACCAAAGAGAGTCATATAAGCACAAACTAGAGCTAAATAAAGAAATCAAAACATTTATAGAAGAAAACGAGGGCGTTTTTGTACATTTAATGTTCAAATATGGGGCGCCTATCTTTAGAGAACTAGAAGAAAAAGCACCCGGCAGTAAATGTAATACTCACGTTATTAGATTTATGATGTTAACTACTTGTCTAACATTTGGGGGCAAATTGTTTGATTCTAATAAGAATGAAGTCAAAAAATCATCACTAAAGAAGATTTGGGATACTACGAGCAAAAATAGTATTAATGACACCTATAACTTACTAAAAGAATGTGGATATATATACGAAACAGAAGAAGGTTATATTATGATAAATGAAGATTTAGTAATTAAAGGAGCTATAGAGAATTTCGAAGAGCTTAGAAAACAAGACCATAGCTTTACCTATACAAGAGTATTTATAGATAACTTAAGAGAAATGTATCTTAATACTGAACCTAAGCAAAGAAAACAGTTGGCGAATTTATTCAAGGTACTGCCATATATAAACTTTAAGTATAATGTTTTCTGTACTAACCCAACTGAAATAGACAAAAAGGAACTAGACTTATTAGATTGGGCAGATTTAGCAAAATTGTGTGGTTATGACAAATCACAAGTAGCTAGATTCAAAAAAGACTTGATGAATCTAAAGATATTTGGTTATGACGTTATTGGAGAATTCAACCGTAGTTCTGGTATGACAATAATAGTTAATCCAAAAGTTCATTATGGCGGTGATGATACTAATGATGTTAGGTATCTATATGATTTATTCGATATGGAACCTAAGAAATAGCACGACATTTTGATACCGTTTGGGCTTGATTTACGACATTTTGATACCACCGTTAACGAAAGTATATGAGTATATAGACAGTAAAAGGCAAGCGCCGATTGAGCGCCCCTTCGCTTTTGTGAAGGGGAAAATGTATTAACAGAAGAAAACCAATTCGTTACTATTGAGCCAGATAAAGATGATTCATAATTACAGTACCATTGCTATACGGACCCAGAAATACTCAGCCGGCAAATATCGCATTTCTGGGTCCGATGTACAGATAATTAATAGGATCCAATAAAGTTATGAGGTAATTATGATTAACTATTATTCTAGCGCTAGTGGTAATGTTTCTGAATAACTAACGATAATAATTTCTGATAAAACAATCAGGGGCAGCAATAATAAACCTAACTAATGATTAATACAGAAGTACCTCTATACGAATTATCTAATAAAGTCAATAATTATCTGTACAGTATGAGCTATAGTTATGATTCATAAATAAGTATTGTTCATTAGTGCTAGAATAAGATTAGTGGCCACTGATTGATTTATTAGATATTAGTACAATAAATAATCAACACAGAACTATTATTATCAGTAGCAATGATAATGTATTACTCACAATAGTATTATTGATTCAGTAAGATTTGTGGTTATTATATAGACAGTACTACTAAGGCGCCTAGTAGTATTATCTGTATAAATAACAATAAATATACTGTATGAGTCTATTATTATCCAGCATAAAGATTTAGTAGCTTAATTACAATAGTAGTTCTATACGATATTATTACTATCAGCACAGAAGGTTGCTATGTACAGATATCGCCGCATATCTGATTGCTTCTAGAGGTTAACAGTCTGCGGCTCTTAGAAAACAATAATAATATCGTACAGAATTATTATTATCGGTATCTGACCACTCTGGACAGACAAATAATAGGTATTTTTGCTAAGCCTTCTGCATAGAATATTATCAGGAGGTGTATTACATATGTGCATGAAGATTACCAATATGATTATAGATAAGATTAGCGAAGATTATGCGTTCTTATCTGATAAAGCAAAGAATTATCTCAATACTAATCTAGAGGAATACGACATATATGATTTCGAAAGACTATTATGCTTCTATCAATTAGAGAAGGAACCCGATACAGAAGATGATATAGATGATATACTAATAAATAATCTGATATTTCTTACTAGATTATTGCTACAGATACTATCTTAGTGCATATAATAATAATAACAGATATTCTTTAGAGGTTATGTGGGTGGTGCCCATAACCTCGACCTAACATAGAGGTGGTGCTCGGTTAGGATTCATAAGAAACTGTTACTATTGGTTATATTTTATAAATTTTGTGTTTAGATCAATCATATATACGATTGATTGACTATCTTAGTTATTATTGACCAACATTATATGTATGAAGGAAATAAATTCCTTCATATTTTTTTTGTTTATATGGAAACGGTGCTTATCTAAATACATATAATAGTAGTGTAAGGGTTATAAGTAGCCAGTAACCTTACTCCTTATAAGATTAATTGACTTGCTATTCTATTCATATTAATACTCACTCCTTTTGTATTATATTTATTATTTGTTCATTGTATGGTTTAGTGAATTTCTATTACCTCCAATAAGTACCTAGAAAGCCCTGGTAAAGTTTTCTAGGTACTTATTTTTTGTATATGTATCAGAAATAAAGATCTGATTGAAGTAGTAATAATATAATAGTAATATAAGAACAATAAATTAGCCGAGAGGAGTTATTAGAAATTATGAATGTAGATGATCGTTTAAAGCACTTTATATGGATAGTACAAGATATTAAGCACAAAGGTATATGGACTTACTGTTATAATGGTCCAACAGATCAAGAATGCTTCAATTTCTTCTATTTCTTATTGGGCGTATCAATAGAAGACTTTGTTTCTGTATTTCCATTACATAAAGTCTATGATGAGGAAAAGCAACAGATTAAGGATTATTATTACTCTAAGAGAGCATTAGATACGCTATTGTCATCAGGAAAGACTACTTTTGAATCTGCAGAAGATATATTCGAATTCTTTTTCGAAGTACAGATCGAGAATGAGATAGTACGCGATATAGTGATAAAGGCACTTAAGTATGTGATTCATGCTGGAGGCTATAATGCATTTGATGTTATAGATATTATCGAAGAAAGAAGCTATTATCGCAAAGGCAAAAAAAATGTATCTTATCTAAGACCAGTCAAGTAATACAGGCATATAATAGTAATGTAAGAATAAATAATAATCGCAAAGGAGCAGATATTTATGAATAATCTAGTAACAAGAAATACTGTAGAAACAATACCTAGCTATGAAGTAGCAGAAATGATGGAAAAGCCACATAAAGATGTTCTAGCAATGATACACGGAAATTCACAAAGAAAAGGAATTATACAAGTTTTAGCTGAGATACAAATGTATCCGAGTGACTATTTCATAGAATCTACTTATATTGATGCATCTGGCAAAGAAAACGTATGCTACGAATGTACTAAGATGGGCTGTGATATGTTAGCTAATAAGATGACAGGAGATAAAGGTATAATCTTCACAGCTAAATATGTAAAGGCATTCAATGATATGCAGAAAGCAATAGACCAAGTCGGACAATTAGTACAACAGAATCAAGCAAAACAGATCGGGCCGAAATACTCTTATAATAATTACTGGATCAAGAGAGAACTATCAGCAATAAAGCCTACTGATATACCAGACTATGTGGACGGATTAATAGAGCATGTCAAGGCTAATAAAGCAGCAGATAGATTATCTTCTTATGAGTTAACTAGAGCGGCACTACAAGATTTACAGCCAGTATTCCTTGAAGCATGGCAAAGAGAAATGATACAAGCTAGTATCAATAAATTAAGCGAATTAATAGAGTTACAGAGAACTTATTTATATAGAGCGGATAAAGGAGCGAAAACTAAGAGAATTATGAATCTAGAGAGAGAGATAAAGCAATTAGTAGAGGAAAAAGAAGAATATTATAGTGCGGAAGAGACATTCGATGGTTTCTATTATATAGATAAGAGCGGATTCTCAGCTAATTATATGTATAGCTGGGGCAATGGTAAAGTAGTAAAGAGTAATGCGTACAGAAGATGGATAAACACATTACACTTAGAGGATTATCTACCTGAAGTATATCCTGATGTAGACTTTACACAACCAATAAGAATTACTGCAATGTTCGGACAAAAACACGGTATGGATACTAATAACTTTAGTAAAGCGCTTATCGACCAAATAGCAGACTATTACGATTTCGATGATATATTAGTACATGATTCTAGAATGTTACTACATGATTATGTTGATTCATACGAAGATGGTTATATGTACGTTAAGATAGAGAACATATAAAGGGGCGGAACGATAATGAATAACGATATAATCAGAGATATAGTAAATGCGCTTATAAAGATATATGTATTCGAATACAGTACAGCAAAAGATGGCAAATTAATAGATTATACGTATAAGAATCATTACACTACTAATGCAGTAATAAATAACTGTAAAGCTCTCTGCTCTCATGATTATCAGAAAGATATAATAAGAGATGAGGCATATGCATCTCTATATGAAGCTATACTTAAGATAGCTAAGAACTATAACGAAGATGAACTAAAGCTAATCTATTCAGATATACATAAGAAGACGCAAACAATAACCCACCAATTCTTAACAGGGATCTACAAGACAGCGATGTACTCAGTAAAGTCTAACCTATCAGGATACAGACGTGATGGTAAGAGAGGAATGATTCCTGCATATACTTTTGTATCTTTATTAGAAGATAGCAAAATCAGTGAGATGATAACAGAAGACAATTCGTTAGATATCGTATTTTTCCTTCAGTGGTTCGAACAGAATAAGACCAAATTCCTGACACCTAAACAATTAGAATTTCTGGAAAGTCCTATGGGTAAATCTAATCAATACATATACAGAAAACGTATATATAATAATACAATAGCTGCTTATAAAGCAGAATTCGATAACTGTGAAGATGATAGAAGAAATATACTTGAGTCACAAGTAAGGATTCTTGAGAAGATATTAGATTCAGAGGACTTCGTTACTACTTATCTTAAGTATAGAGATAAACAAGTTGTTATAGATGCTATAACAGATATAGACAATCTAGAGATAATACAGGCATTCAATTTAGGCTATAGGAATTATAATAAAGTTATTAAGCCTATGAGAGTTGCGCTATATAAGAAACTATCAAGCATAAATGACTTATTAGAAAAGTATTAGTCAAATGAAGAAGTGTTAGTGTAACAACTATATTTTCATAATAATATCCTCCTTATTTCCCCGTTATCTTGCTATGATGACGGGTTTTTTTGTTATAAGTAGTAAAGGTAGGCATATTAATTATGCTGAATATATAAAGAAAGGAGATGACAACATGCCTAAAGGGGACAGACTTACAGAAAAACAAGAAGCTTTCGTACAAGCATTAGTATCTGGTTATAGTAGAGCTAAAGCTTATAAGATGGCTTATCCTAAAGCAGAGAACTGGACACATGCTGCTGTAGAAGCTGAATCATATAAGACTTGGAAGTTACCACGTATACAGGAGCGCTATAACGAATTATATGCTGAGTACACTGAACACGTTAAGAGTGTATGTCATTATGATAGAGACGCACTTCTTAATGACTTTATATTTCTGAAGGACAAAGCTAAAGAATCAATAGAGACTGTTGGTGTTAGACAAGCAAACTCTACAGCATATGTAAATGCATTACGTAACATAGGAGAAATACTTGACTTATATCCAGATAAGAAAGTAGACGTTAAGGCTAACGTATGTAGCAACGATTTCGAAATAAATATAACAAATGGAGACGATAAAGATGGCAAAGATGAACATTAGTGAAGACATATTCAATGAATCGTTCTTTCCATATCTATTCGATTATTCACATCGTTTTGAAGTATATAGAGGAAGTGCGGGAAGTGGGAAGTCACACTTTATCGCTCAGAAGATAGTGCTAAAGGCTCTTAAATCTAAACGTAGAGTACTTATATGCAGAAGACACGGTGTAACTATTAAGGAAACAGTTTTTGCGTTATTCAAGGATACACTAACAGGGTTCCAAATTATAGATTACTGTAAGATAAATAATTCTGATAAGACAATAGTGTTACCTAATGGCTCTACACTTATCTTCAAGGGACTAGACGATGAAACAAAATTACTATCTTTACAGGACATATCAGACATCTTTATAGAAGAGGTATTCGAGTGTAGTAAAGACATTATAGAACAGCTTAACTTACGTATGAGGGGTTCTGCTGATAATCAACAAATCTTTATGGCCTTCAATCCAATCAGTGCTTCGCATTGGTTATACGATTATTGTGAGATAAATCCACCTGATTCGTTCTTCTATCATAAATCAACCTATAAAGATAATAAGTTCTTACCAGAATCATATATCAAGTCACTAGAGGATTTATTAGTACGTAACCCACGTAAAGCAGAAGTATTCGTAAAGGGTAATTGGGGCGTATTAGTTGATGACTTAGTATATCCTAATCATGAGATAAAGGACTTCGATATTAATGAATTATTACAGAATGAATCATTACAAATACGTTGCGGAATGGATATAGGGTTCATAGATCCTACTGCAATAGTAACTACGCTATACGATAAAGAGAACGGGACTATATATATAATAGATGAATTCTATAAACGTGGAGCAGCTTTAGATGAGATAGTAGATGCGATATTAAATAAGATGCGCATTAAGAAACATAAGATATACGTAGATAGTGCAGATCCTAGAGCGATTAGTTACTTTAGTAGTAAAGGAATCAGAGCAGAAGGTGCTAGAAAAGGTAGAGACTCTGTTAAGACAGGAACTAGCTTCTTACAGAATCACAAAATAGTTTGTCATACAAGATGTAAGAATGTAGCGGCCGAATTAGAAAACTTTGTTTATTTACGTGATAAAGCAACAGGACAGTTATGCGAAAATAGAACAGATCATACTTACTCTCATGCACTTGATGCGTTACGTTATGCTTATAGTGACTTATATACATCAAGAAAGTTCAGAATCATAAAGACTAAATTCTAGTGAAGGAGGACGATAGATAATGTATAGAGGGCGTAATATACCTTTCTTCCAGACTAATGTTAAGGAGCTACAAGTAAAGGATATATTAGATATCATCACAGAACATAAGCAATTCATTAATAAGTACAGAAGAAACGAAAGATACTACGATGGACAACACGATATACTGAATCGTGTGAATTCAGATGCTAGTAAGCCTAATAATAAAGTTGTATGTGATTTACCAGCTTATACAGTTGATGTAAGAACAGGTTACTTTTCTGGAGAACCTATAGTATTTGATTCCCCAAAAGAAGAACAACATGAAGCAATCAGAGAAATTATAGAGTATAACTGTTTCCAAGACTTGAATACAGAGCTAGATGTAATGACATCGATATATGGCCATGCCTTTATGATAGTATATATAGATGAAGATGGACAAATCAGAATGGGTGTTGATGATCCATATAATACTCTAGTAATACATGACAATACTATAGAGCATAAAGTTATAGGCGCATTGCGCTATTATGAGTATAAAGACGCAGTAGATCATACAAGTAAGATACAGATAACTATGTATACTAAAGACACTATATATGAGTTAGATGGCCCGATAACTAATCCTGTGGTAATTAGTCAAGAGACTAATATATTCGGAGATATACCTGTTATAGAATTTATGGAGAACAGCAATAGATGTGGTTCTTTCGAGAAAGCTATATCTATAGTAGATGCTATTGAGTCCATATTATCATCAACTATAAATGAGATAGAGTATTTCGATAATGCTTATCTACATCTAAAGGGTGTCGTAGAGAACTTAGCAGAACTTGACAGTTTCGATGGCGATCCATTCGAAGATATGAAGAATAATCGTACTCTAATAACATTAGGCGATGGTGACGCTAAATTCTTAACTAAGAATATTAATGATACATATATACAGAACACTTTACAGAGACTTACAGATGATTATCATAAATTAACTAAGACTCCAGCATTGAATGACGAGAATTTCGGTAATGTATCAGGGGTTAGTCTAAAGTATAAGTTATTCAACTTAGAGAAAGACGTTTCTAGAAAAGAAAGCAAATGGCATAAGTCTATACAGAAGATGCTTAAGCTAATAACTATATATCATAACATAAAGTCATTGAATTATGACTATAGAGACATAAAGGTAACATTTGTTAGAGCATTACCTCACAATGAAGCAGAAACTGCTGATATTATTAGTAAACTTATAGGTGTAGTATCACATAAGACATTATTAGCTCAGTTAGATTTCGTAGAAGACCCAGAATTCGAATTACAACAGTTACAGAGAGAAGGACAAAGCACTATTAAGCAAATAAGTATTCGTAACTTTACAGAACAGGCAAAAGACCCAACTATAGAGCCAAATATAGACCCAATAGAGAGTACAGACAAGAATAACGATAAGATACAGTAGTAGATATAGGAATGAATTATATTGTCTTTTTCTTACTTGAATCATTAGACATTAAAGAAATAGAACTCGGATATTATAGTCTACTTGGACTTTAAACAAGGAGAAACATATGACTTTAGAAAATAACAATAATACTGTATTAGATAATAATCAAGTAAATGATGGTGCGCAACATCAAGAGCAAGAAACAACTAATACAGAAAAAACTTTCACGCAATCAGAACTTGATTCGATAATAGAGAAAAGACTTAGCAAAGAAAGAGCTAAGTGGGAGAAAAAAGTTAAAGAAGAAGCGGACGAAGCTGCAAGAATGGCTAAGATGAGTGAAGCAGAAAAACAAGAAGCATTATTCAACAAACGTGTTAAGGAATTCGAAGAAAAAGAAGCTGCATTTAATGCAGCACAAGAAGCATTACAGAGAGACAGAATGCTTAATGAGACTAATAAACAATTAGTTAGTAGAGGATTACCTCTAGATTTTGCCGATAAATTAATGGCAGACACAGCAGAAGACACTTTAGCTAATATAGATACATTCGAAAAGCAATGGCAAGCTGCTATCAATAATGCAGTTGATTCTAAGATTAAAGGTTCAACTCCTACATCTCCTTTACATAAGAATGAGCCAAGCGCTAAAGATGTATCGAAAATGAGCTTTAGTGAATTCGCCCAATATAAGAAAAATAATCGATAAATAATAAAGAAAGGTGAAGATGACAAATGGCTTACGATGGAACAAAATTAGAGAACTTAATAGATCCTCAAGTACTTGGGGAATTTATAGACGTTAAATTAATGGACGCAATAAAGTTTGCTCCTTTATGTAATGTAAATACAGAATTACAAGGAAGACCTGGTTCTACTCTTACATTACCTAAATATGCATTTATAGGATTAGCAGAAGATGTAGCTGAAGGTGAAGATATACCTATGGCTAACTTAGCTGCTGACTCAGTACCAGTTACAGTTAAAAAGGCTGGAAAAGGGGTTAAGATATCTGATGAAGCTATATTAAGCGCTCACGGAAACCCAGAAAACGAAATAGCTAGACAATTATTAATGGCTATAGCTGGTAAAGTAGACAATGATTGTGCTGAAGCATTCAGACAAGCTACTATGAATGTAGATGCTGCTGCTTTCGATAAATATGTAATAGTTGATATGATAGCTAAGTTCGGTGAAGATATAGAAGACGAAATGACAGTAATGATAAATCCTGCTCATTTAGCAACATTAAGAAAAGATAAAGACTTCGTAGAAGTAATGGCTGGCCAAGCTATAATAACTGGAGAAGTTGGACAATTATTTGGATGTAGAGTTGTTGTTTCTAATAAAGTACAAGCTAATGAAGTATTCTTAGTTAAGGCTGGTGCAGTAGAAATATTATTAAAGAGAAACGTAGCTGTAGAAGCTGACAGAGATATAGTTAACAAAACTAATATATTCGTAGTTGACGAACATTACGCTGTGTACTTAAGAGATGAATCTAAGATAGTTAAAGCTACTATAGCTTAAGGTTTACTATGAGTTCATATACATTCAGAAGACTTAAGGAAGAAGAATTAAAGAAACAACAAACTAAGAAAAAACCTAAGAAGAAAGCAACAACTAAGAAGCCTAAAGAATAAAGGCTGGTGATATATATGAATTTCGATATAGATCTAATAGAATTTGATTTAACAAACATAAAGCTTAAGTTAAGTATAACAGACGTTGAACAAGATGAGTTATTAACAGCATTATGCAAAGATGCTTATCTGTATATGTATATATTCTTCGATTGCGACCCAAAAAGTAAAGATAAAGACAAAAGAGCTGTACCAACACAATTGACTTTTGTATTAGAGAATGTAGTAGTAAAGAGATACAGAAGATTAGGTGCCGAAGGTATATCTATAGAAAAAATAGACGTATTAAGTACAACATATGAGAGTGGCGATGACTTCGCTGAATATTTCGATATAATGCAAAAATATAAGAACAAATTAGATGGGAAGAATGGCCCCAGAGGCTTTAGGTTCTTCTAATGAACTATAACGAATCAGCTAAGATATATACTGTATCTGAGCAAAACGATAATATGGGTGGTTATGAGCAAGTAAGAAAAGAAGTAGCCACAATTCCATGTAAAGTAGCGCCATATACAGTAAGAACTGTTGATTCTGCTGGTCTACTTGTTACTTACTCAAGAAATAAACTGTTTACACAAAATAAGACATTCGTAGATGATATATATTCAGAATATCTGATTGAGTATAAAGGTATTGTATATAGAAAGACAACGATAATGGATACTGGTAAATGCTTAATCATAGAGATGGAGACACTCAATGATGATGAATATTAACGCCACTATAGATATAGACTTGAATCTTAATGCTGCAGATATAGAGAAAGCAATACAGGAAGAATTAACAGGTTCAGCTTATCAGATAGAGAAACAAGGTAAAGCTAACTGCCCAGTAGATACTGGCTTACTTAGAAGTAGTATAAAGGCAGACATAGATAAGCTAGAAGCTAATATAGGGACAAATGTATATTATGCGCCATTCGTACATGATGGTACTTATAAGATGGAAGCACGTCCTTTCCTTGAGTCCGCAGCAGAAACAGTACTTGATGGTATAGAAGATAGAATAGCAGATGCAATAACGAGGTTACTATGATTAAGTTAGCAGATGTATATCGAGAAATATTCAGTAGAATTAATACACTATCAAGCGAACCAAAAAGCTATCACGTATATGATGAACTACCAAAGGAACCACATAATCCTCATATAAGAGTAGACTATGCATATGACATAGATAAGAGCGGGAAGAACTATGATGGTATGGTATATTATCAATACATACATATCTTTAGTACATATAAGGGTCGTAAAGAAATATTAGAGATGACAGATGATGTTATAGAAATATTATCTAATAATATAGAAACAGATGACTTTATAGCGTATCCATACTTAGAGCGTAACGAGATATTGGCAGAGAGTGACAATGTCGGTGGTATAGTTCGTGGATACCATGTAAATGGAGCATTTAGACACTCAATAATAGTATATAAGTATATAATTTACAAAAAATAATAAGAAAGGTTAGGTAAAGACAATGGCTGATGTAACAAAAATTAAAGGACTAGAAGTATTATTATACGTTGACGGAAACGTTGTAGCAGGACAAAGAGGAGCTTCATTATCAATGTCTGCTGACGACTTAGATATAACTGACAAAACTACTGAAGGATATAAAGCATACTTAGTTGGATTAAAGGAATGGACAATATCTTGTGATGGTATAGTATGTATAGGAGATACTGCTTATGATTCATTAGTAGCAGCATTCTTAGCTGGAGATACTATAGAAGTAGAATTAAAGAATGACGCTTCTTTCGGATATAAAGGAACTGTATCTATAGCATCT
>JAEIGA010001152.1_pt1 | contig 40530 bp, 65 predicted proteins | sample 9270691 | NCBI WGS metagenome assembly JAEIGA01 (sample SAMN17057246, study PRJNA624740) | gut metagenome | biome: biome; isolation source: fecal sample | host: Bos grunniens | place: China: Xizang | collected 2019 | reverse complement strand
GTACCCGTAGATAGGTCACTCAAACGATCCGGGGGGCGTGTACGTCGCGAACCAGCGCCGGATATACTCGCTCCATTCGGCCTTGTCGCGTCCATCATTAGAAGCTTCAAGCCTTGCGAGACATTCCTCTTCGGTTGCCTCGATAAATACTTCGCGCGCTCCCATCTCCTTAAGTAATCTCTCACGCTCGCTCTGAAGCGGATAGCCTCCGATGATATAACAATTATTCCACTTACCTAAGCGATACTTTGCCTGATCAAGAAGCTCATCGCGAACCTTGAAGACGTTGCTCTTGAGTCTTCCTGGCTTAACGTAGCGAGGCATACCGCTTATACATTCCCAGATCGAATCAATATCAATGATCAGATCTCCAGGCTCCTTGCTCTCTCTTACCCATGTGCTCTTACCTGAACATGGAGCTCCATAAACTAGATATACCTCTCTGCATTTATGCCCGAACTTGTTATGAATAATATTGTGGCACTTTGAGCACACTAGCATAATGTTCTGAGGATTAAGGCTGATATCATAATCATTTACATTTTCCTCAGTAAGTTCTATCTTGTGATGCCCGATGCAATCGTAGGCCTTCGTGATCGGCCTTCCACAATATTCACAGATAAGATTCCCATCTGAATCTGTTCGCTCGTATTTAATCGTATCTAGTAGCTTCCTCCACTCTCTTGAGCGATAGAAGCTGAACCTGTTTTTAAACATATATATATAACCGACTGCTGCCACTTGAGAGCTCATAAGCCTGCTGCCTCATCGCTCTCATTGTATGTGTAATATATACACACTCTATGTGTATGCTTTGTGTACCTTCTATGTATACTTAAGTAACTGCTTAAGTATATTATTTCTGTCCTCTTAAATTACTTCGCCTTCCATGCTGCATGAGGCTCTTATTCCTTCCGATCGCAGCTGAATATATAGCATCGTTAGTCTTAACCTTCTCAGCTCTCCTGTTCCGGATCTGAACCATCTGCTCGTTGTATTCCTGGTAACGAACGCAGTTATCATGACAGTGAAGCTTACGCTCTGAGCAGTCCTTGCATGGAGCTATTACTCTTGTATATGTCGTGAAGCTGGGATTAAATTTTTTCATAGATCCTTTAAGGCCTCCGTCCATGTCTTTTGTCCTACAATGCCATCAGGATATAATCCATGCTTAAACTGATAGTCAATAGTTGCCTGAGAGATCTTAGCAGTAAAGAGATCATTAAGCTCTGCTGCCTCAAGGAACTCTTCTCTTATAAGTATCGCAGTCCATATAGCTACAGCCTTACAGAAGGAATCCATCTTGAGCGTGGGATATATAGCTGTAAGAGCTGTTCCTATTTTCTCAGGATAAGTATTAAGAGTATCGTACTGAGTAAGATTCCACTTGTTTATGCAGTTCATGTTAGTGTCGACATATGTGCTGCTTGTTGCATATCCGTCCTGCTTGATCATCTGGAGATATTCCTTAGGATATTTCGCGCTCTTAAGATTCTGATAGCGCTTTCCGGATATAAATTCGAAGTATCCTTTGATACCTTCTTCAATGGAATCATATACGCGGAAGTTAGCGCTTATGCTTGTAAGTGTTCCTACTGTATACTCTTCCTTTGTCTTAAGGTTTACGCTCTTACCCTTCCAGGCAGATCCGCATTTCATTCCGAAATAATTATGATATTTATATCCCAGGGAACTTTTTCCATATGCTGATTCAATACAGGCCTGAGCTATGATAGGACTTGCTACCTGATAACCGTAGGCCTTCGCATATTTTTGAATGATAGGAGCTATCTTCGCTATAAAATCCAAACTTTCCGCTTTTGTAGCCATATACACCTCCCATGCATAAATTGTGTGTATTGTATGTGTAACTTATACATATGTATTTATACTTATAAGTAACTTATTTATACTTAAGTATAAATTTTTATAATCTAAAGTATGAAAAATAATACTTATAAATAAACTTATTGATTTATATGAAAGCGTTTCATGTGCTTTACGAAATCCTGCAATAACTTATGCTCCTTTATGATCCCTCAAATCAGCCTCCTGCTTCGATAACATCGGAAGAGTATGCAGGCATGTCTCTGCATATGCTTTCCCTTCTCCGTTACCATCGAGAGCCTTATAACTCTCCCAGAGCTGCTCAACATTGGCCTTCTCAGCTGTAGTGATACCCTGACGAGCTATAGCCTTCTCAGCAATAAGCTGGATCTTATCAAACAATGTACTCTTAACGCCTTCAGCGCAGGCCTTAGTGACAAGATTGAGCGATGTTAAAGATTCCATCATCGCATCAACTTTCTTAACCTGGCTCTCCTGGATCTGAAGGATCTTATCAGCTGTCTCAGCGTTTTTCTGAATCTGCTTAGAATTGATTTCAAAGCGCTCTTTGCCTTCTTCGCCTCTTTTGATAAGGCCTTCCTCAAGCTCCTGATGCATATCTTCTTTTGCTTTTTTTACTGCATCAGCGATAAGGCTATGAACACTTTTCTCTTCCTTCTCATCTTTACGCTTTAGCCAAAATTGCAGGAATGCAAAAGTACCTCCTGAACTTCCTATTATCGCTACGGCAAGCGTTAAGAAAATTTCTGAATATGACATTACTATCTCCCACTCATTTGATTATTTTTTGCTTACTATATAAGCGTATAAATTTTTTTAAGACATAGCCAAATTACCATTCAGCAGCTTCAGCTTTTTGTTTCATGATCTCGTTCTGCTCTTTTTTAAGCAGATATGTAGGATTATCTTCATTTCTCCACTCGTTATCATTATTTTTAAGAAGGAGATGTATAGCTCCGGTATCAGGCTGAGCATACCTTCTCTTTTTAGTGATCTTCGTGAGCTCTCTTCCGGTATCATCCTTCGTAGTCTCTTCTATTGTCTCCTCATAGTAAAATCCTTCGGCTTTTTTCTTTAAAGTCTTCTTAAGCTCTGTTACGAGATCTTCCTGAGCCCCTTTAAGGCATTCCTGGAGCTCAGGATATTCCTTCTTGTAATTTATCCAGGACCTCTCTGTGACTCCCAGAGTCTTCGCGATCTGAGACTCAGTCATTGTGATATACCATTTAGAGATTTTTCCAAGGTACGGCTTAACGTGAGTCTCGTATTTATTTTTACGACCTGCTTTTGCCATTAAACCAACCCCTTTTTATTGCAGGTGAATTAATTGAAATATTTAAGATTCCTCTGAATCCTCAGGATATTCTTCCTCGACCTCAGGAAGCCCTGCAAGCGATGTTGCCATGGATAAAATAGCTGCAAGAATTGAAGCTGAAAAAACTACTTTCCAATTGACGGACTCGATCACAGCTGTGGATCCTATAGAAGCAATAAACGTCTGAAAAAACGTTCTCAATGCTCTTATTCCAGCTGCTTTCCACCATTTCTTTGTCATAAAAACACCTCCCTCTCATAAGAAACGTTTATTTCTATTAATTCAATTTTAGAGGAATTGATTGAAAAAATTTAGAGCGCCTATGTGCGCATATAAGTAAGATTTAATTTATGTTTATGTTTTTAGGACATAGTCGCATGTCCGGAGTATTTAGTTGTCTTTTTCTCAACAATTCTCTTGTATTGCTCAACTTTTGTAGTATAATAAAAGCATGTGTATTTCGTGTGTATGGTTTACACATTCTATACATCGATTGTACACATAGGAGTGAAACATTGTTTTGAAAAAAGGAGAAAACTGAATGAAAAATGTACTTATCATCAATCAAAAAGGCGGAGTTGGAAAGACTCTGATCGCCGACGAGCTCGCATTTTCTTTTGAACGAGACGGAATCCCATTTAATTTTTATGATCTTGATAACCAGGGATCAGCTATTCATGAAACATCAAGAAGAGATGATGCTGTTGTATCTGTTATAGATACTCCCGGCTCATTACAGTCTCAGCTTGCTGATTGGATAGAATCAGCGGATTTTATCATTGTGCCTACCACAATGGGAAGATCTGAGATGAAGCCACTTGAGACAATGGTTAAGATCTTAGAGCCTTATAAGGATAAGAAGCCTGTACTGTTTGTATTCAATTGCTGGGAGCATGATACGATGAGCTCTGATTTTATTTCCTGGTTTAATTCAAAATATCCGGAGCTTAAGACAACTACAATTTCAAAGACTGTTCAGCTTAAGAAGGCTGCTTCTTACGGTATGTCTATAGCAGATTTTAAACGTAAGAACGTAACCTGTGATCAGCTTAACTATATCTACAGCTCTGTAAAGTATGAGCTCAATCTTAAAGACGAAAGGACGGCTTAATCTATGAAACCTAAGAGTATTTTTGATATGGATGCAGAAAAACGCGAAGAAGAGCAGAAGCTTCTTAAGGAGCAGATCGTTGCCAAAACAAATAATGAGCAGCCTGCTGCCTCTGAAGAGAAAAAGGATTCCTTCGGTCGTGTTCGCCGTAAGAAGCTCTCCAGGGAGCGTATGAACATAACTCTCTCAGCTGAGGCCAGAGAGAAGCTTGTATCTGTTGCAGAGCATGATAATGTTACGATGTCCTCTATTATCGAGGATCTTATTTATAAGTATTTATAAGGAGTATTTTATGAGATTTTTACTTGATGTTGGCGTTAAGTTCCCTGAGATCGTAACTATTAAGAGCCTCTCAATCATGCCTTCGTATAAGAGTCCTTATGATAATATCCCTGATGAGCTTCATGTTGCTCTTATAGAGGAATATGATCATATGTCAAAATCTTATAATTTTCTTGAGGGAGATTATAACCTTGACGGATCCGAAGAGACTTATCTCGCTGCTGAAGATAATTATGATAAAATCTGTGAGCAGCTCCTCACTTCCGGCTATGCCAGGATGAGCGATTTTGAGAATTTTACCTGGGAAGATTAAAAAAGGAGGTAAGAATATGCAGGAATGTGCAGCAGGTGTCAAAAGGTTATTGCAGGCCATTGAACAAAATATTGATGATAACAATATTGGAACACTGGCAAGGCTATTAAACTATCACGAACCGCAATTAAAGCAGGATATTGAAGCCATAAGGCTAGTAGAAGTGAAGAATAAATAACAGTAACGAAATAATGCGCATACTGTACACATTTATAGTGTATTGTATGCGCATTTATATTATTTTCTATATCTTGGAACCTATATATCTGTCATATTATTCCTCACTTCCTGCCTTATCTCTCCAATCAGTAAACATAATCTTATTTCCTTGTACATCATCAATATTGAAGCCGTAACCACCACATTTTTCTCCGAATTCATCTATATGTTCTTTGTCGTAGCATAATAAAACTTCTTCATTCATAGGGCTATCAAGTAGCTTGTTTATTAGTTCTTTAACTGTCATTCCTTATCCCCACTTTCCTGTGGTTCTGCATACTTCCTTTCAATCCGTTCAAGATTATCGGCAAATTCATTTAAGGCTTGTGCAACTTCCCTTGTTTCGGCAATAATCTTTTTCAGATTCATTTCTGCCGTGATTTCATATGTTGCCATTTATCCCTCACTTTCTGCCTTTATATCTCCCCAAAAGTGAGTGACTGTTTCAAGAATATCTCTTGCCAATGGATTATTATTTGGTGAATAATCCCAAAACTCTAAAGAATCTGCTATCTCAGATTTCATTTTCTGTATCTTGTCAAGAATAGGCTCTTCTTTTAGCCATTCAGAAATAACTATACAAGCGTCTCTCCACTTGTTCCCGTCATATATACCATCAATATAGCCACGATTAAGAAATATCTCTTTGGCTTCTTCCTTTGTCATTTTTCTACCTCATAGATTTATAGTTTTATCTCAAACGAGTTTTCTTTAACATAAACCACCCCATCTATATCAGCAAAAATGGGTTCGTTATTGCCAAAATTTATAATCTCGTATCCATCTTTTATGATGTTTTCGTGTTCATCAGATAGATACGCTATTAGTTCATGTGTTTTTGCATCTATTACACATTTTTAACCATCCTTCGCCACCCTCACAGTTGCATAAATCAGCATATGTTTTTTCAAATAATGCTAAATCATTCTTAATAGTTGGATATAACATCCTCTGTTCCTGTTCTAAAGCCAACTGTTCTAACTTTTGTCGCAGATACTTGGGTGATATATAAGGCTTTTCATAATCATCACTATTCGAGCATACTGCTTTAATAATGTCATTGATATCACGTATTGTCATTTATTCCTCACTTACATCTATAAGTTGTCATTTATTCCGCTTTATTATTTAATATCTCATTTATAACAACTGCTGCCTCTGTGCTCACAGGCCTTACATGCAGCTGATACCATCTGTAATAATCCTTAGCTAGATCCTTCCGGTTTGCTTTGATGACCTGGATCAGATACTGCTCATCCCGAGAGAGCCCTGAGGATTCCATCATATGGTCTTCTCGCTTTTCAAATACTGAATAAGTAGAATCTTGAGAAACAAAGTAAAAATCTTCCTTCTGGTGATACTCTTTTATAAGATCAGCCTCTTTAACGTTATCCAGGAGCACTGTAGTTACTGTTTTTACTATCATTTTCCTGCTCCCTCGTTAATTTTCCTGATCAGCTCTTCAAGAGCTCCTTTGCCATCTACAACTGTGGCTTTTAATTCATTGTTCTGTATAAGATCTACAGCTGCATTCATGGCTTTAAGATCCATTTCCATAAGATCCGGACTATTCATTATCGCAACATGCAGATATACAAGATTACGAAATATCTCATCCTTCTCTCCTGATACCGCAACGCATTTTCCTTCACATTTGATCATCTTTTACACCTCATATTGTATTTATTACATCCAGCAGCATCTTTATACTCTCATCGTTTACTTTTATAAACTCTCCTCCGTTAAACCATATAAGATTTTCACATACTTCTATATGGCTAACGTTATTGAGATTTATAAGAGTCTCTCCGATTCTTTTGTCTGTCTCAAAATCATGCTGAACTACTCCGATCCATTTATTCTTCATTGATCTTTACCTTCCCACTTTTAAAATAAAAATTAATCTCCAGCTCCATGAGCACATCTCCATATTTAAAATCTATGCTCGCACTATTCATGTCGTTTTCCATGCATATTGCAATCAGATCCTGGATATCCTCCTCGAAGCCTTTTGAAAACTTCTTTTCCATTTTCATTATTCCGCCCTCATAAATTGTGCATGTAATACACACACTTTACGCAATCATTGTGTAAATTCTTCTCCTGCTGCCTTATAAGAAGCTTTAATCTCCTGGTATGCCTCTGCCATTGTCTGACCTTTTTTAAGCCCTACGAAGCAGGAAGGCGGAAGGACCATCTCTTTATATGTGCATCTCCACAGATGCAGGCAGTTTTCAACATTATTTACATAGTCTTTTTTTGCCGGATGCACCTGAATGACAGCCTCATCCTCATCCCAGAATATATCCTTAACTCTGCACATATCATCCCAAGAAGGATTTATATTTTTCTTAAAAGGCCTTATACTTACATGCTCCCACCCTCCGCCCCAGGAACATATTAAGGATCCTATCCATGTAGGCATTGATATGATAGCACTGAATCCGTCAATTGAATCCTCTATGGATCCAAGCCTTTGACAATTTTTGATTTCTGAAATCTCTCTCATTTTCATATTTACCCCACCCCTAACCCTGCGCTCATGCTCCAACCAATTATTTTTTATAACTTCTCAGTAATGTTCTCCCAGAGCTCTATTGTCTCTGTTTTAGTAAGGCTTATGTCTACCGGAATCGAGAAGAGCTTCGGAGTTTCATGTATAGCCATCTTCATAGGAACTGCTGCCTCAAGAGCTGCATAAGCCTTATGACCTAAAACCCACTTATACTTCGAGAAATCGAAATAATCGTGTTCATATGTATCTCTCCGGATCAGGCCCTTATATATAGCATTAACTCTTTTAACGACTTCCTCTGTATCAATCTTGTGAGCATCCATCCTTCTGATCCCCCTTAAATTTGCATACTACTAAATCATTTTTTGTTAAATCTAAGAGCTTTGCCATATACATATTCTTGACATCAAAATCTATTCCTTCGCCCTTAAGAAATAATTCCACAGCTATATCCTTAGCATTTCTTACGATCTGGAACTCAGAATGTCCTCCATCTATTCCGGGAAGCTCTATATTATTCCTGACAATATATTCTTCCATTTCATCCACTACGCTCTGCATGATACCGATGCAGGCCTCATAGATCTCTTTGTAATTCTTCATCTCCGTCATCGTCTTCCTCCTCCCATTCGACCTTTATATATGTTCCGCGCCTAAGTCCGCGAGATACCGCGCTCACTGTGATGCCTAAAGTCTCAGCAAGCTCTCTTTCAGATCTTCCGCAACCTATCGGAAGCTCGTATTTATCTCGTTATCTTCATGTAAAGACTTTGGATCATATTTTTTACACTTTTTTCTAAAAATGCACTCTTCGCAGCTTAAGATCTTCTTATGCTTCCTTGTCTGAACCTCATACTCAAATACCTGGACCAGGCAATACTTAAATACTGAATCATTTTTCACTTCTTCTTACTCCGGTTTTGAGCTTGAAGATCTGGATCGCTATCAGGATCCCTGCTGCAAAATCGCTCATGCCATTTGTCTCATCAAGATGCCTCATAGCCTTCTTATCAAGCTCATCTATCGCATCATTGATAGCAGCTTTAGGTACAGCCTCGACAAGTGGAGTATTTTCTATGATCGTATCTATCGCGCTGTTCCATCCCTTCATGTAAGCTGCATTTTCTCCGACTGCGTCATTCAGGCTCTTAAATTTTATTGCCTCGATATTCTCTCTGCTTATAAGCTCAGCTGCCTTATCCATTGTTTCCTCCTGTAAAGCAGTCATAAACAAGATAAGTCACTGTTATAACTGCTAAAAATATGACTACTACCTGAAGATCATCCATCCTTCAGCTCTCCTAACATCTCGTAAATCTCTATGCACAGCCTTTTTTTATTCCTGGTAACTGTCGAAGCATCCACGTTGAAGTGCCTGGCTATAGCCTCGATCGTGAGCTCTTTTCCGTAAAAAAGCGGAATTATCTCGAAATAGAAATCTCTCTTAAGATCCTCCAGGACTCTTTCCATTTCAGGATCATCTTTGTCTTCGAAGTACCTTGTGAGCCTCTTCGACGATTCCTTGTATATGAGCTCAGATTCCTTCTTGATAAAACCTGCGCTTTTTAGCTCATTGACTGCCTTCTTTACAGTTCTCTCGATAATGCTTTCGACTTCGTGAGTTGTCATTTTTGCCCCTCATGCAGAAAAGTTACTCAGATAAAATCGCTGATGTTCATCTGTCCTTCGATACCCTTAAGATCTTCCTGGATCTTCCTTAGCCTGTCTCTGTAAACGCCGGAAATCTCTTCCTTGAAATTTCCTCCAGGGCTTATGATCTGATAGGTTTTTATACACTTATCCCTTGTCTCTTCAGGAAGGCTTTTAACTTCAGTCTTGTATTCCTGGAACTTATCCGGCGCTATGATCTTGATATGCTGACCGCAATCAGGACAGTAGTTAGCGTGGGAAGCCCACTTCTTACCCATCATGATATCCAGGCAGTTAGGACACATAAAACCGCCCATTTCCTTCTCAGGAACGTAAATTATCTCATCTCTTTCGCTCATTTCCTTTGTTCCAATCTTAAAAAATATTAAAATATACTTAGAGAATCGGTTTAAGCCATTATGTTCCCCCGAACATAACCATAAGAATTCCCAAATACTTTTTAACCTGAGCGTCCGGCTACCTGGGCGCTCCTCCTCATTTTAGGACTTAATCAGCTCCAATCTATCCTCTGTCCGCAATTCCGGCACCAGCTTGTCAGTTTTACCTGTGATTTAGGCACAATATATACCTGCTCAGCTTCGCATCTAGGACAATATCCTGATATCGTGCATTCTCCCTCAGCCTCGATCCGGGCCTTCTTTGGGATCTGCTTCTCAAGAGCCTGGATGCACTCAAGAGCTTCAGCTCTCTCAAGCCTGTATGCTGCGACTTCATAGGAATCATAAGCTGATAAGTTTCGATAAGTCTCAACTAATCCCATCAAAACCTCCCCTCATGAGTTGCTATGGTTCTTCTTCTCCTGGTATGTTATTCGGTTGTAAGCAGATATCGTATCCTTCTTCTTCTGGTAGTATCTTCTGTTGATCTCAGACTTCGACATCTTCTTTCGCTTTTTGCGCGCACTTCTCAAAGGACCGACATCGCTGATACAGTCCTTATAAGGACAAGTAAAGCAATCATCATGATCACATCTGTGCATCGCCGACCTCCCTCATAAGTCGAAAAACACAATTCAGTTACTTAACAACATTCCCTCCATTTCGTCTAAGTTTAAATCTCGCTGCTCAAAATTACAGAAGCTTAGGATCTTATCCGGAAGCCTGCTGCCTCCGCCGTAATCATCATAAACACCGTTAAGAACGTTTTTGAACTTCTGCTCCTGGATCAGGAACCTAAGAGAAGCTCCCTTCCAGCTCTTATGATTTTCGCCGTTCTTTTTACCCTTAAGGAAATCATTATCCTCAGCATATTCAAAAACCTTGATAAAATCCTTGATGGTATATCTCCTTAGAAGGCTGCTTATGGAATCGATTATCGGTTCCGTCAGCTTAATACATCTAGGCAGCGAAGGACATTTCTCGTTATACAGATCAACTATTCTCTGAGCTGTGAGAGTTCTTTCAGGAGCTCGCTCTTTTAACGGCTTCTCAGATTTTTTACTCTCTTTACTCTCTCTTAAATAATTAATTAATTTATTATTAATAATATAAGTATCTAAGAGAGAGGTGTTTTCAGGCGTTACTTTGTAACGGTCTTGCGTTATTTTGTAACGCTTATCCATGGAAGGTGTTATAATATAACGCGAAGACGTTAGTAAGTAACGCTTCTGCGTCATTTGGTAACGGTTCTTGCAGGAATCCGTAGTTACTAAATGACGCTTTGCGTTTATATCCTGATCAAGATCCTTAATCTTTTTAGGAAATTTTTCAGGATGCGCAGCTTTATATCGTCTCTGCCTCTCAGCAGATCCGCATTCCTTTTTGATTAATTTTGGAGCATCATTAAAATATATATGCTCTTCTGTCAGCTCTATGAGGTTAAGATCCTGGCACTCGTGAAGAGCCTGGATAACTCTCTCAGCATTCAGATCATGCTTTGATGATATGTATTCAACATACTCTGCTGGATCCTCGTAATATATAAATCCTCCATCCGGAGCTGCTATTGATAGTAATGTGAAATAAATATGAACCAGCTCATAGCCGTTATCGCGATGCCTGAGCCTGTCTAGTGATAGATCTTCCTGTATGTAATCAACAGGAATCTTTAAGAAGTACCTGTTTTTTTCAGCCATTTTATTCTTCCCCAACTCATATTTTTTATTCTTTTGTTGTAGTTTTTAAATCTAAATGCTCAGCTGGAATTATATGAACTGACAATCCCTGGAAGAGAGCTTTCTCTTCTAACGCATGTAATAAATCTAGATCACCGTCGTTGACTTCAAATTTAAGCATTCCAGGATCACCTGATTTGTCTGTAATATTCAAGTAAAATTCATTAAACATTTTGTAGCCTCATATTTCTTTGATTTTTATGCCATGAAAGAAGAGCATCATCTTCCTTTTGAGGATATATTCCTTTGTCCTGAATCCTTTTGTATCCTCAACGATAGTGATACCAGAGTCTACAAGCTTATAGACAAAATCTGCGTAATAGCTGACCTCGTGCTCGATAAGCTTCCCCTTTTTAACTCCTCCTCTAGGCCCTATAACATCCGGCTCCCTTTGCGCCGGAATAAGCAGATATTTAACCTGCCTCTGAAGGTCGAAGATCTTCCCTTCCTTCTGAAGGTTTATAAGATCTAAGTACCTCTTGTATTCCTTCATAGAATCAAAGGAATCGTCTTCAAATACTAGCTTGCGATTTCCATACTTCCTGTTTTTAAAATACCTCCTCATAAGATAATCACCCCCTGCCCTTTGGCTTCTGATATAAGCCTTAGGGCGTTTATTGTGATAAACAAAAGCATTTATGGATTCTTAAGGTGTTTCAACCATTAAAAGAGATCAGGAAGATCTCAATTTTACGTTAATGTATTCATATCTTTAAATTTTCTTATTGCTGTCGCGCTCTCCTTTAATAAAGCAGCTAAAATTATTGATTTTTTAGGATCTGACAGCATTTCATTTTGAACATTTTCATCTAGTTGTCCCGGAAATAATCCTGTGATAATGCTCTCTTGAAATTTTTCAGTAGCTTCCTCTGGAAAATTTTTAATGCTGCAAATATTAATAACCATATTGCATAATTCAGTGCAGATTTTTCCTAAATCTCCGCTGATTTCAATTTCTCCGTCGTTTACCTTTATCATTGATGCTTAACCTTTCTGTTCCAATGTTAAAATAGCCTGAGCAAGTTCTCTCAGAGCTTCTATGGTTTTAATGGTTTCTTCTATTCCTGCATTGAATTGTTCATCTTTAAGAAGCATTTGCATCTCGTCATCGGAAAACATGCCTGAGCTCAGAGAGGTAATTATTGAACGATCTAAAGTCCTTATCACAAAACCTGGAAATTTTTGGCTCATACAGCATATAATAATAGTTCCTATTTCCGCAGATACTTCTAAAAAATCTCCGGAAACTTTAAGTCTTTCTCCGTCGCAACTAATCATATTAACCTTCCGCCTCAATTATTTTGATGATCACATAATCACCATATTTTTTAATCCAATCCTTAGCTTCCTTGAGCGTATTCCGGTAGACATCTACGCTCTTTCCGTTCTTAATGGTGTCTCCTTTACCGTCACCATCAGTATCCATTCCGGCCCCTGTGTCTTTAAACTCAAAGTAGCCGATAAAATCCCCGATACCTCCGTCTTCGGTGATGGCATAAAGAGCTGCTACCTTACCCAGATCTTCCTTGCGTCCGGATATAATGCCCTCATAGGTATATGATCCTGAATAAGTAAGTCCTGGCTCACAGTAACAGGTACACCTTATGATGTGTAAAAACTCTCCAGGAGAGGCGGTTGTCTTAATCGGGCTTAGAGCGATTGACATAACAGAAATTGATGTCAAAAGGGCCGAAAGTATCTTTCTTCTCAAATCCGATCACCTCCCCATTTGAAATTATTGTTTCAAAACCATATCTGAATTTAAGAAATTCGCAATCTTCTAACGTTATCGCTGCGAAGTTCATATTTTTCTCCCCTCAATAAGAAAAGCATGTCTTCATCGCTAAAGTGCAATACATCGTCCAGACTCTTGATCTCATATACTCTAAAAGTAGCTGGATCATTTATCCGGTCGTAAAGTAATTTCCTGGATAAACCACTCATGCGAGCCAGCTCGCTTATAGAATCAATGTGATTCTGAGCCATATATAGTTTTATTAACCATTTCAGATTCTGCATTCGTTGTTATCCCTTCTGTGTTACAAGTTTGTAACTTTTACACTAAAAAAATATCTGCACTGAGATCATATAGCTGACAGATCTTTCGGATCTGTGAGAGTGTAAATTCTGATTTGCCGTTTACTTTAGCATTAACCATTGTGACTGATATTCCTAACTGTTTAGCAAGTTCAGTTTGAGTGATATTGTGTTGAACCAGCCAGGATTTAAATGTCATTTGTTCGCCCATGTTTTTCCTTCCTTTATGTTACTTTAATGTAATTTTTATAAATAAAGCATAAACTTTAAATTACAAGTTTGCAACATGTATTTTTAATTATTGTTATCTAATTTATAATGTTGGCAAGGAGGTGGGCCATGGATGAATTAGGGAAAAGGCTGAAGAATTTGCGACTTGAACGTGATATGACAATAGATATGTTTGTCTATGATATGGAACAGAAATATCATATTGATATTTCAAAAGCGAATGTATCTCGTTGGGAAAATGGAATTAATGAACCAACTCTGCATTATGCGAAATATCTTTGTAAATATTACAATGTAAGCCTGGATTATCTGATTGGAAATACTGATGTGAAAACTCCAACGGAGCTCCTGATAAATAGCCGTAATAAATCAGCCGAAAAAAAGAAATACGAGGATTAATTAATGGCAAAAGCTAAGAAATTACCATCCGGGAATTGGCGTGTGAGAGTCTACTCTCACACTTCTTTTGACGGTGTAAAGCACTATGAATCATTTACAGCCAGCACTAAGGCAGAGGCTGAGATGATGGCTGCTAAGTTTGCTAATAGCGCAGATCGTAAACGTGCAAGTGATATTACAATAAAAGAGGCTGTAGATAGATATATTAAATCCAATGATGGAACCTTATCTCCGTCCACGATAAAAGGATACTGTAAGGATTCTAAATATTACGAGCCTATAAATCATTTAAGAGTGAGGAAAGTATCCTCAGCTGATATTCAGAGCTTTATTTCTGACTTATCAGCGAGAGGTTTATCTCCTAAAACAATTTCTAATGTCTGGGGCCTTTTGAAATCATCCCTCGATTTTGCTGGCTGTGATCAGCGCTTCAGGATCCATCTTCCTCCTGTTCCAAAGAAAAAGCTTTACGCTCCATCATCTGATGATGTGATAGATTTATTTAACAATGCTAACCCTAAGCTTAAGATCGCTATCATGCTTGCTGCTTTCCATGGACTTCGTCGCGGAGAGATCGCAGCTCTTAAGTATGGAGATCTTACAGAAGATGCTCTATATATCCATTCAGATATTGTACAGGGGATTAACGGATGGGTTCATAAGGAAACACCTAAAACGGATGCTTCAAACAGATATATCTATCTCAGGGAGAAGGAGCTGGAGCTGATCGGGCAGGGAGATCCGGATGAGTATATTGTAGGGCTCCTGCCCTCTTCGATAGGAACTAATTTCTATAATCTTAAAAAGCGATTAGGCATAAAAGGAGTGCGCTTCCATGATCTCCGCTCCTATTTTGCGTCTATAGCCGTAGCGATGGGAATCAGTGACATTTACCTGGCTCATCTGGGAGGCTGGAGAGAAAATAGCCAGACTCTTAAAACACATTATCAGAAGCCTATCCAGGAGATAAATGCTGAGTATGCTAAGAAAATGAATGATTTTTTCGAAAGTATGACATGAAATATGACACGACAAAATAAAAAGCCACTGTTTAAGTGGCTTTTTATAGTGGATTAGAGGGGAGTCGAACCCTTAGTAATTATGCAGGTTTTCCGCACAGTTAGCGCATTTTTATGTAAAATGTGTCACCGTATGGTTACACTTAGAAACCGCTTAAATACGGGATTGTTTATTCACGATCACACGACCTATGACACGACATATGACACACAAAAACAGCTCCGGCTGATAATAAACCGAAGCTGCTCTTGCGTAGCATTCACATTGTTCTGATTATGCTTCCGTTTTCTAAACGGAGATGGAGTATCTTAATTATATTACCTGGTAAGATTTTGTCAAAATTCCGACTTGATTCCGACTTCCTACGTATATATTCCGACTTAGAATGATGATATAATATTCAAGGAATCTCCGTTACATTATTTTAGGCCTTGATCCTCCCAAGATCGGGCCTTTTTTTATTGTTACCTTCTTGTTACCCCAAGTCATCCCAACTCTACCCCAAAACTACTAGCGATATTTTTGCGCAAGTCTTACGCAAGTCCTACGCAAGTCCTACGCATTGACATTTTACACACACTATACACACAGTTTGTGCATTGTATATGTATTTAAAGCATAAAAAGGCACCCTGCAGCATTCAATGCTGCAAGGCACCTTTAAGGGGAATTAACGGCGCATGGTATGCGCCATGCGCGCCTTATTCGCCTTCAGGCTCTTCCGGATTCTCCGGTTCCGGCTCAGGCTCGATCTCTCTAACCCAATTGTCAGAGAATACCTGTGAGAGCTGCTCATCAACAACGAGGATAGACATTCCGAGAACGTCTGCGTTATTGATCGCATTCTTCATCTGAGAATGATATTCCAGAAGCCACTGATCTCTTGTTTCGAAAGTCAGTGTCTGTCCGAGAATATCGCCTGTCTTTGTGTGTTTAACCTGTAAGTAATTAATCATAGCTATACCTCCATTTTTATTTGCAAATAAAAAAGAGCCAGCTGGATCTGCTGGCTCATGGCTCTACAATTATTTTAAGTCTTATTAAGATTTTTGACTAATTGGAGATAGTAAAACAAATAAAACCTATCCCCATAATAGGGTTTCAGTAGCGGATATATCGTTTCACCTAACTACCTACATTTGTTTTATAACTCAAGCATCTCTGCTCGACTCTGAACCGTAATTAGTTGCTTCGATAAACGCGTCTTTAAGCGAGGGAGCTAAATACTCAACAGCAACTACTTTTACAAATGGACAACAGTTTACTCCTACTAAAAGAGGAATAATTTATATGGTTACCGGAACTAGTGATAGTTATGCACAAGTGCTTGATTATATTGATTCGTCACTTGTTGGTGGTGTCAATTGTAGAAACATAGGTGCTAATGCCTCAAGAAATAGTTTAATGGTATTTCCTGGGCATAAGTATGTTATCAACTTTAGTAATACAAGTTCGCCAGTTTATTACGAATTAGGTGAGAATTAAGGCAAAAGTTGCTTTATTTGCAACTTTGTTTATTTTTTTCTATTATTAAGCTATACACACTACCATCCTTTGTGTGGTCAGTGCTGAGATTTCGTCAAAGGGCTTTATAGCCCTTGGGCGATTTCGTCACTTATGAAAAAACACTAGGATTGCAATAAATTCAATTTCTCATGCCATAAATAATGTACATCCCTCGTGTTGTACTAGCGGCTTCTTTTGTGAGTATATCCCCCTTTTTTAATGGGATAAGGCTTGTAGCTTGACATGAAGTAGTAACATCGTACACTTGGGCTATTCTAATCCCATTTAGTTTTGCTATAGCAGAAGTTGATGCAGCTCCTGAGTCAAGTCCAACTATAGCCCAACAATCTTGTGTAGCAGTATAGGAAAAACTAGTTTGCCAACCTATTATAGCAATTTCGTTTGACATATCGGGATACTTAGGAAAAGACGCGTTTAACGAAGCAACATCTTCTGTCAGCTCCTTATTTGATTTCGCATAAGGTACATACTCTGTATTCGGAATGTTTGCAGGTCTTACCATAGGATAGAAAGTCACATTTGATATTGTCTGGCCGGATGTAATCCAGATCTCAGATAATAATGTAGCATCAGCTGCAAGAGTAAATGCTCCATCATCTCTTGCTCTTGCGATAACAGTGCTTCCGTTCTTTATATCAACATAATAATTCTGGTTCTTAACTCCATCTGTAAGGATATAATCGCCTTTTGGAAGCCAAAAAGATGATGAAAGGGTAAAATTGATATTAGCTGAAGCTGTACCATTAGCCTTAATTCTTCCATCTGAATATTTTGTGAAAGTAATACCGCTAACTACCTGAGTAGATGCTTCGTTTGGCATAAGATTTTTAGATCCCAGGATATTCTGCATATCATCATACTGTCCTGAGAAATAAGCCTGATCTATTTTCTTTGACTCTGTCTCTCCTGCATTATCAACTGCGAAAAAATCTCCTGTTGCAAGCCCTGTCTGCTCTGTTAACGCGCTTATTCTCTTATCGCTCATGATTTATTCCTCCTTATTGATTGATTCCGATTATTGTCTTAAGAACGTTGATATCTATTAAGGTCGGTAGATCTGAAGGCTCCTGGAAAGAAAATTCTATCGCAAGAGCTCCGCCTCCGGTATTCAAAGTGTAGTCTCCATTCGCTAAGGATCCTTTTAAACCATTTATGAAAACGCTGATCACATCTGTTGGATCATAGCCCTCATATCCTATAGGATTGAATACTACAGTAAAGTTCTGAGTTCCAGCGTCAATTTCCCGATGTAAATCATAGCTCTTAAGGTAAGTGTTTACTCCCAGCTCCTGAGTGAGAGTCTCCATGAAATCATCAAGCTGCTGCTTAACATCTGCATAATAATCTGAGTAAGCTGTCTGCCACTGCTGGAAGAGCGTCGAAGTATCAACCTGCTGTAATACTCCTGTGCTCCATCCGCAAATCGTCGTATCAGCTCTTGTATCTGTGATGTTCGCATTAGTTATAGCTGTTACCTGCTTAGCTACATAGATAGTAGCAAGTGAGAGCTCATATCTTGAGTCAGTTCTGACAAGAGCAGGAGCTGTGGGATTAGTTGCCGGAGTTCCTTTGACGATCTCTATATCCATCACGCGGTTAACATAATCTATATAGCATACAATCCTGTCTATTCTGTTAAGAAGACTCTCAGAAGCATCAACTGTAAGCGTAAGCGCTGCTGTATTGATGAGCTTGTGACCTGCTATCCAAGCAGATCCCTGCTTAACAACGATATCCATTCCGGAGCTCACTGCTGCCTGGAGCGATGTCGAAGGATTCGGGAATACACCATTGCCCACGATATTCTCTAAATATCTAGAAAAATCATCGGCGTTATAAGTGCGATCATAGACATCGCCTTCTTTTACTGCATTAAAGAACATGCTCTTTATAGCCATTTATACCTCCTTTATGTGCCAAAAGTAGGCACTATTGTGTATGATCCGTCTTCTCCGACTGATTCAATAACTTCTATAAGCCTTGTGTTAAGTCTCATTCCCCATCGAGTATTTTCTATAGTAACGATATCGCCGACATTAAGATCTACGCCGTAATTAACACCTGAGAAATCAACTTCGCCCTGGAAAGCTTCCGTATATTCTGTAATTTCTTCAAAGCCAAGCCCTTCAAGCTGCTTCTCGTAGGTTTCCTGCGTGATGATATTGTCATTCGATACAGCGCTTGATGCATCCAAAAACTTCTCATAGCGATCAAGCCCGGATTTTGACTCTTTAGCGCTCCATACCATAGTTCTGTTTACTCCTTCGCCTTCTCCTCCAACGAGAACATCTGAAGCGTAGGATGTATAATCAGCATCGAACTCGCAGTTAAGAAGGTTGTCGTAGCTTTCAGAGAAAACTACATAAGGATTTACGCTCTGACCGTAGGATCGATTCACTCCATCATATAAGGAAAGAATAATGTTAAAATCATCATCGAAAACACCATCAAAACCGACTGAATAAGTCTCGCAGAGACTCGATTCCGTATCCAGGAGATTCTCTCCGGTATATTGAGAGTCAATTTCCTGCGTCGAGCTTGAATTATTTACGAACTGCACATTATCAATCTTCCTTGCAGGATCCGATGGATTTATCAGGTTCTCATCGATAAGAAGTCCTATTCCTGCTGTTAAAAGTCCTGAGAGCTGCGTCTGAGTCGAAATAACTCTTCTTGCTGCAATAGCCGGAAGCATCCTTCCGGATATAATGATCATCTCCTGTGCTTCCTCAGTTCTCTTAAACTGAATCTTTTCGACGATTCCTGCGTGATTATCGCCCTTCCTCATGATGTAATATCCCATAGCGATCATGCTCGCATATCTGATATCAAGGCAGAGCTCAAAATCGCCTACTGCATAGAACCTCTGAGTCCATATGAAGGATATATAATCATCAGCTTCTGCAAGCCTTACGCAATCTGTATTTAAGATTATTGGTATCATCTGAGATCTGCTCATTTATACACCTTCGTAAAGATCATAATGTTTGATAGTTATGATAAGATCCGTCTCAAGTCCTTCCGCTACTTCATATACGAAAAAGTTTTCGCCAACATCGAGCTGTAACCAGGTAGAATCCATATTGAGATCATTAAAGATATTGATCTCTTCAGCATCTCTAAGAAGAGTTATCGTCTTATTGCCCTGGCCTGTTGTTATCGTGATCTCATCTCCTGCGAGCATCTGCATTTTTAGCTCTAAAAATTCGCCTGTGTTGTAGTTGATGATCTTAGGATTTGTGAGATTCCTTCTAGCATATAGCACAAAAGTGATACCGCAGGGAGCGGATCCGTCGTTTATGATATCAATCGCTGTCATTGGATCGATTGATCCCATGATAAGCTCAGGCTCTTCCGTCGATGCAAAAGGAAAATGGAACATATTTGTAAGCGCTGAGAACTCGTTTATCATCTCCTGCGCGCTTTTGAAGTAGGGAAAAGGACATAAGATTGATACTGTTACTATGTTTTTCTTTCCCCAATAGGTAGGACTACAGCTCTCAACATATCCATCAATGAAGATATCAAGCTTATCGCTCTGGAAGTATACGCGGATAGGCATCTTATTCTGAACTACCTTGTATACAGCAAGGCGATTCTCCTCAGCGTTTTCCTCTATAGCAAAAGCTATGTTCATGGATCTCATGTTGAGCTTAGAGCTGTTATATATCCCTCCATCCATAAGCGCTGTTGTGCTGGTGTTGATGGTTGCATCGGATGGGTTGAGCCCTGAGAAATCCATGATCGTGTAGGGATAGCCAGCTCCGAAGTGGAGCTGCTCCCCTTTTTTATTTTCAAAAATCATATTAAACATTAGATAACCTCACTTTGGCATTAAACAGAAGGCTCTCGCTCTGTCTGTAGATAGTAAGTCTATCCAGAGCCTTCGGCGAATTGTTATTCTGCGTGAAGTTGATGATCTGAGTCTTATCTCCTGAGAAGCCTCCTGCTGATCTGTAGCCTGCTGCCACAGCAGAAGCTCCTACGACATTCTTAGCAGCCGATAATGAAGATGTAAGTTCAAGCTGATCTGTTACAGCGTCGGTAACGTCTACTGCTGCCTTCTTGACAGTGTTGATCATGTCCTTAAGTCCATCAGCAAAACCTTCTCCAACGAGCTCTCCGAGGTTAAATGCAACCTTTGAAGGGCTATGTATTCCAAGCTGCTGCTTAAATGTGTCTACCATTCCGGAGATAAATACTTTTACGGATTCCTTCATATAATCAGTGTTAGAAGTAAGTCCTGATAAGAATCCCTGCATTGTTTGCCATCCAAGAGCTTCAAGCTGTGCAGGAAGATCTGCAAAGGCCTGCTTCATAGCCTTTTCATAATTATTAGCTATCTTATCGAAGTCATCCTTGTAAATGTTCTTAGATAAGCTCTCAGCTACGCTCATTTTCTCATCAAAGGCATCACTGTAAGCCTGAAGCTCAGCTTCTGACATCGCAAGGAGCCTATCCATGAATGCTTCGCCTTCCTTCATGTCGTAGGAAGCTATCTGATCAAAGAGATCGCTCGATACCTTATTCTTGATATCCTCAAGCTTAGAAGCATACTGTTTGATCGCTCTTGTCTGCTCCTGGAGATCATTTATTGTCATTACGTTTGCGCCTGATAAGTTAAACAGATCTCCGGCGCTCTTTAGCTTCTCGATGAGGCTGTCCTGCTTATTGATAAGAGCGTCGTACTGACTCTGATAATCATCAGCTATTCCGTTCATGGTATCGTCTATGAGCTTCTGAGCTGCGCTCTGATATTCGCTCATAGCATCCTGGAACTCTGAGATCATAGCCTGAGCAGCTTCTGAATAGGAATCTTTCATCTTCTGCTGCTCTTTTATCTGAGCATCGTAAGAGTCCTGAAGGCTCTTAGTAGCTTTACTTACTGCTGTCTGCTCCTTCTTGAGCTTTTTCTGAAGGCTCTTAACCTTTTTCTTATCTCCTGATTCCTGAGCCTTCTCTATCTTCTTCTGGATCTTGTTCTGCTTCTTTGTACTCTTAGCCTGAGCTGCCTCAACTGCCTTATCAGAAGCTTCCTGAAGGCTCTCGATGGTATCATCGAAATCTTCAAGCTGAAGCTGATAGGAATAATTGATCCTGTTGATCATGTAGTTGAGGTTCTTCTGAAGGCTCTTAGCGAAGCTGTTGCTCGCATTCTGTGTAACCTCTGAGAAGTTGAAGTTATTAAGTTTAAGAAGCTGAGCGAGCACAGCGCTCACCATGTTCTTAGTCTTAGTAACCAGGCTTCCTTCAAGGCTCACGATTCCGTTAATGAATCCCTGCGTGAAATTCCTTCCCGATTCATAAGTAAGCTTAGAAGGAGATGCCTCCTGCTGAGCTTTTCTTAATGACTTAACGGAGGATAGGCCAAGATCAGCAGCTGCAATAACAGCCTTCTTAGTTCCGTCCTTAATTCCGTTTGTAAATCCCTCTGAGAAAAATTCTCCGGATGCATAAGTTATCTTTGAAGGAGATCCTTCCTTCTGAGACTTCTGCAAGGAACCTACCGCAGAGGCTCCGATCTGAGCAGCAGCTCCGATAACATTAGCAAGAAGAGCGAGCATTCCGTTGATAAATCCCTGAGTGAAGTTATTGCCGGATGTCTCAGCTTCTTCCTTCTTAGAATCGAAACCTGATACCGCTTCAGAAGCGACTTTTTCGCTTGCTGTCTTAGCTTCACTCTTTTTGCTCTCAATTCCCTTGCTATAGTTGAGAGTTGTATCTTCTCCGGGCTTCTGCATATCGGATGCGCTATCCTCAGCGCCTTCAACGACATTCTTTAAAGCATATCTTCCGTCTTCGTTAAAGTCAGAGCTATGAGCCTTTATCGTAGAATCATACTTCGAATAAGCCTCATCTGCTGCCCCTTCCATCTCAGAAGATTTACTCTTAGCACCTGCTGCTGTTTCAGTGGCGATATTTCCGCCTGATGTATTAGCAGCTGCTGCCTTAGAATCCATTACATGAAGATAATCGCCTGTTTTTTCTTCTGCAATGGCTCCCCAATCGCCTAAATTGTTATTTAAAACATCAAAAGTGTTTGAGCTTAATCTGGCAACATCACTTTCAAGAGCTGTAAGGCCCTGAGAATAAGTTCCAAGATTTCCGGCTGCTGCCTCTCCGGCTTCGCCGTTCTTCTCAACCCACTTATCGAGCTCACCGCCTGCTGCCTCAGTCATCTTTCTGTAGGAATCAACAACAGATTTGTCGATCTTACCCTGCTTATACATTTCTTCTATAGATGACAGAGTGTCTCTTGTATCGTTATATTGCTGTACCAGCTGCGCCTTATTCGCAACTGTAGAATCTACAAGCCCTGCTTCATATGAATAAAGGGCTGTTTCCATCTTGTCAGTATCCTGTGCCGTTCTTGCTGCTACAGCATCCTGATATTGAATGATAGTGCTCTGTGCCTGGGCCCATGTTTCTTTTGCATTGTTTACAGACTCAGAGAGCTTATTATAGCTTTCCTGTGCTTCATCAAGCTTCTTTTTAGACTGAGCTACGTTGAACTTCTCAACAACTCCGGCTGCTGTATTCTGATACAGTGAATATGTCTGAACTGCCTTGTTATATTCTTCCTGAGCTTCAGCAAGCTTTTTCTTAGATGCTGCCTCTTCAGTCTGAAGCTTTGTCATGTTCTTAAAAGCTTCGACCTCATCTTTAACAGTCTGCTTGTAATCCTCTTCTAAAGCTGAGAATTTAGCCTCAAGTTTTTTCTTTTCGATAAGCTCATCAATCGAGGATCCGAGCTTTCCGTTAGCCTCGATATTTTCCTTGACTTTATCTATGGTAGTTCCGAGGCCATCAGCAAGATCTCCCAGAAGTTCATCAGCAAGATCTTCGTATCCTTCCTTAACGTTTCCGTTTTCGTCGATAAGCTCGTTATACTGCGATACTATTGAAGAGAGCTGTCCTGCTTCTATATCGTAAGAGCTCAGAGCCTCTTTTCTTGCATTTACAGCTTCCTTAGTAGCTTCTGCTGTCTCATTTACGCTCTGACAGAGCTCTTTTTGCTTTTCTGTGAGTCCGTAAGCTGCCTCAGCGTCCTTATCCATCTGCTTAGATAAGGCTACTCCTCCGGCTACAAGTGCCGCGAAACCAGCTATGAGAGCCATAACAGGAAGAGCGCTCATGCTTATGCCAAGAACTGAGAGCACAGCATTTAATGCTCCTGTTGCTGTCTTTGCTTTATTAAAAACAGAAACAAGACTTGTAAACGCCACAACTGAGGAATTTATCTTATTTACTACGAAAACTGTAGCGATAAGAGTACCTATAGCCTTAAGAACGCTCTTAATGGTATTCCCATTCTTTACTAAATAAGCAAAGAAATCTGCTGCCTTCTTTGCGAACTCTCCTATATCTTCCCCGACATTATCCCAATCAATAGAATCAAGAGCATCTCCTACTGTCTCGATTCCGTTCTTCATGGAAGAAGAAGCCTTTTCGAAGAGCTTTATCATGATGCCTTCTATCTTTGACTTGAGAAGCGTAAGCTTTCCGCCTACGTTATCATTCATAGTCTCAGCCATAGAAGCAGCTGCTCCGTCGGCGTTAAGGATCGCCTGGGAGAGCTTCTCATAATCATCTGTTGAAGCATTTACGATCGCGAGAAGTCCGCTCATAGCCTCAGCGCCTGCGATATGCTTAGCTGCTGCTGTCTGCTCAGTCTCAGAGAGATTGCTGAAAACGCTTGTAAGCTTAACCATAACTTCGTTAAGAGATTTCATGTTTCCTTCGGAATCCGTTAAGGATATTCCTAATCTCTCCATCTCTTCAGCACATTCTTTCGGAGGAGCTGAGAGCCTGTTAAAGATAGATCTAAGCGCTGTTCCTGCCTTTTCTCCCTTGATACCTGCATTAGCCATAAGGCCGATAGCAAGAGCTGTATCCTCCATGCTGTAACCTAAAGCGCCAACAAGAGGAGCAGCATATTGGAATGTTGCACCCATCATTTCTACGTTGGTATTAGCATTAGAAGCAGCCGTTGCCATTACATCAGCAAGATGACCTGCATCCTGAGCGCCGTAGCCCATAGCAGTTAAGGCATCAGTAACAATATCGGAAGTCGTAGCAAGATCTGCTCCGGAAGCAGCAGCGAGGTTCATAACGCCCTCAATACCTGAGAGCATATCCTCTGTCTTCCATCCGGCCATAGCCATGTAATTAAAGGCTTCAGCTGACTGCGTAGCTGAGAAAACGGTACTTTCGCCCATTTCCTTAGCTTTAGCATTGAGCTTCTCCATATCTTCAGCAGAAGCTCCGGATACAGCACCTACTTTCGACATGGCTGATTCATAATCCATGCCTACCTGAATAGCTTCCTGGGCAAAATCCTTAAGAGCTGATACCGCAGCCTTAACACCGGAAGCTACAAGATCAGCCAGGGCTCCCTTCATCACAGAAAATCCGCTGGAAGCTTCCTGTGCTGCTTCTCCTGTCTCTTCAAGAGTATTTGGAAGCTCTTCAAGCTGGTTATTATAACCCTCAAGCTCCTTCTCTGTCTTAGCTATAGCAGCTGACATGTTATTAATAGAGATCTTAACCCTGTCAGCTTCAGCTGAGCCCTTACCATATTCCTGTTCTGTGCGCTCAAGCTGCTGATTTAAGAGAGACAACTGCTTTTTCTGTGAGTCAAGGACTCCGTTAAGCTGCTTGATCTTAGCCTGAAGGCCCTCTTCGGATTTAGTCCAATCGTCCATTCCGGCTGTAGCAGCCTTAAACTCAGAATTAACGAGTCTGACCTGTCTCTGAGCCTGCTGCATAGCAGCCTTAAGCTGTGATATATCCGCTCTGAATCTTACTGTTGAATCATTACTAGGCATAAGCTACCCTCTTAAAACCAATCATCGCCTGCTGGCCTTCTGATAACTCTGTTAGGATCCTTTTCCTTCTTAACGTCTATCTGCATCTTCCTTGTGTCAGCATATAGATCTATAACCTCAATGAATGTCCTATCCTCAATTTCGAAGGGTGTAAGTCCTGGGAACTCTTTCGATAATGAGTATTCAATAATAAATAAAAGATCGGAAAGCGGAACATCATCTGTTCCGCTATCTAGTTTTTTGAGTCTGAAGGAAGACCTGTGAGCTTAACAAAATAAGCCTTCAGGATATTAACTAAAGTAGGGATAAGCTCTTCAAGATAGACATTATCCCAATCATCATCTGTCATTTCAGGAAAGCACTTCGATAGTACCTTCGTCAGCTGATCCCATGCTCCGTAAACCATCTTGATAAGCTCAGCTGTATCGTTTATGTCATCAATCTGTAAAAGTGCCATTATCTTACGAACTGAGCCGAACCTCAGCTTAGCATCGATAGATTTGCACGTTTTTACAACATTACCGTCATCGTCATATACATTGATCTCAAATTTCTCTTTTTTTGCAGCCATCCGTTAATTCTCCTTTTTGTTAAAATTCAAAAATCCGGCGCTTTGCTCTTAGCGCCACGCCGGATTCTTGAGAAGTATTTGTGAAAAAAGAACTTGTTTTATCAAGCAGTTACAGTTACTACGCAGCTGTCTGAATAGGATCCGCAGGTAGCTGTGATAGTAGCAGAGCCTGCTGCAACACCTGTGACAACGCCATTATCATCAACTGAAGCATAAGTGCTGTCTGAGGATGCCCATGTGATAGTTCCCTGAGCACCAGCAGGATAAAGTGTAGCTGTAAGTGCGATTGTCTCATCAACTGCGATTGATGCTGTTGAAGGAGCAACGCCGATTCCTGTTACTACAGGAGGAGTTACAGGCTGGATTGTGTCAGGAGTCTGAACTGTTCCGAAAAATGTTGCAGCATCTACAGGATTCTCAGCAGTATTTACTGTGATAGCCTTAGCAGGCTTTCCTGTAAGAGTGAACTTATGGATAGTTGAAACTCCTGTAAAAATTACTTCCTGACCGTTTGCATCGGTTCCGTCGTTTTCTGTCTGGTTTGTCTCTCCAGGCATATTGAAGGTTCCCTTTAAGCGCCATACAAAACGCTCATGGCCTGACGTATCCTTTGTAATGTAGCCGAGTGCCCAATATCCAGGAACTCTTTCCTGCTCAACGAGCATAGCTCTTGAGGTGTCGTAAACCATTCCTGTGATCTTAGCAAGAACATCATCAGGAATAGCTGAAGTATTGATTGTGATAGTATCAGCACCTGTAGATGAGATAACTACAGCAGCCATGTTATCGTAGTAATGAGCCTCATTTGTGGAATCAACTTCCTTAGAGATCTCAGAAACACCTGCGATATCTATCACATCGCCGAATGTCATTCCGGATGTATCATCTGTAAGCACAGGAGCTGCTACAAGACCTGAAACACCACGATATTCATAAATCTTAGGCATATCTTTTACCTCCTATTTATTCTTCGATTTCTAAAAATTGTACATATAACCCTCTTCCGACATGCGTAGGTCTGTCAGAATCAAGATCATATCCTTTTGATGGAACGATCCAGCCGTTTTCCTTTAATAGAGCTCTTGCAGCCTCGATCATCTGATAAGCCTTATCAGGATCCGTTGAGTAGAAGTTCACATCGAACCCCCACTCAGATCCATAATTTTTATTATCGTAATGATCGTGATCCGGAGATTCAGTATTCCAGAACGTGAAGAAGCTATCCGGATAAGTATCCGTATCAGAGAAGCTTCCCTGCCTGTATACGTCGTATTCAAGAGATTCTAATAATTCAATCAGCTTATCTACCATCACTTAAACCTTGAGAAGTTGTATCTGACCACATCTCCGAGATAATCGTTGATGCTCTTTATCAGATCACTTGCATATTTTTTCCTGGCGAAGATCTTTTGGAGCTCGTAATCTGGCGCCATCTCAGGTGTTCCTGTTATGAGCCATCCTCCTGCTCCTGGCTTAGATTTATCAAATCCTAAGCCGATCTCTCCATAATCACCGCTCCATTCAACTTTTGGATGCATAATTATCGAAGCTTCAGTCTGTTTATTTGGCCCCTGGTATTTACCTTTTGCAGGAAGGTTCGGCCTTTGAACCGCTGCAAGGACATCCTTCGCAACGCTTTCGCCGGACTGCTCCATAACATCAGTAAAAACAGGCTTAAGGTCTACGCCCATCTGATCAAGCGCTTCGGCGTATTCCTCAAAACAGGAAAAATCAATGTTGAGGCCCTTGTTTCGCCTCATGGAACCGCCTCGATTCCATTTCTTTCCTGTTGGATTATTGCCTCCTGACTTATTAAACCTTGCCATTTAAGCCTTGCCTCCGATCTTCCTGGCTCTGATCTGCAAAAACTGATGTCTCTTTTCTATATCTTCAGGAGTAGCAAGGATTTCATAAGTTGTCTTATCTTCCTCGATATAGATCTGACAGTCTGTTGTGATATCAGGCCTGTACCATGTATCGATAGTCGCAGTATCTTCTACCGTATACAGATCGTTAACTGTAGCTTCTGTGCCTCCAAAAGTCCTGAACGATCCAAAGATCTGCTCCGAGGTTTCAGGAGCTGAAAATGTTTTTGTCGGAACGCCTTTAATTTTCACTGTGGTAGGCACAAGTACGCGCATTGCCACGTTAAAAGGCATTGCCGGATGATAATTGCGTCTACCTCTGGCCATAATTAAAGACCTGCCTTCTCGATTGTTACAGCGCCTGTTGCAAGAGTTGCCTTGTACAGGTTAGCGTGATCTGCTACAACCTCATCGCCTGTTGCCTCAACAGCTGCGCCTGCAATCTTAAATCCTTCGTAGTCATATGTAGGTACAAAATAAACCACAGCAGCGTCTGTTGTGCCTGCGAAATCGAGGCTCTTAACAGGTTCATCAGCTAATACTGCATTTGCAGGATTCTCTTCGATAACGAAATCTCCGAGAACATCAGCTGCTGAGATAGCAGAAATTGTTACGCCTGCGCTCTTTAAGATCAGAGCGTACAGGCTAAGAAGATCTATAGCTGTAACAGGAACTGTTCTATCCTTGTTGATCATCTCTTTTTCCTCCATTATTTTTTGTAAGATAACTGTGAAGCTCTCTGTATGAAATAGGTCGAGAGCTTACCTTCTCCTGCTCCATAGTTCCATAGATCCGCAACACCTCTGGATACAATTCCGGAAGTGATGTTTTTACTAAGGACTCCAGCATCGAAAAGGAAGGCTTCAACTTCGTCGATATATTCCTGGATAGTATTATCCTGGTATGTACCTGTAATATTGAGCGCCGTTTTTACGCTCTCAACGCTAATCACACTCATTTAGAACTCCTTTAGGCTCATACAGCAGTCCATTTTCCATCGACTACCTGAAGAGTCTTACCATCATCAGCTGCTGTTACTTCAGGAAGAAGTCCGCCGACGATATTCTGGGCAACTGCTGCAAGTGCCTCAATGACCTCAGCATTAAGATTGAGGTTCTCAACATCCTCAGCAGCTCCGCCCATTGCAACATATAAGGCCTTCAATGCTTCCACGTTTCCCATAAAAGCACCTCCTATCAGCCCTTAAGGATCTTATAGAATCCTGTAGGATTGAGAACTCTACCATCAACAACTGTGAGAGCCTTATCAACCCACTCATTAGCTTCTTCATCGAAGTATCTTCTCATCGTGAAGCCAAAGTTCTCATTGATAGCGTACTCATCAGGCTGCCAGAAAAGGCCAATTACATCGCCCTGGTTAGCAGCGTCAAAGTCTGTGATAATGTCAGGCTCAACCATAGCGATCTCTCTACCGAAGAATCTTCCTCTAGGCTCAGCTGCATCTCCATCGCCTACTTCAAGGCCTGTGGCCTGACGGAAGATAGGATTGTTATTGGAATCAGCCATTGTCTCAAGGTAAGCATCTACAGTAGAAGCTGCGAATACGAACTCACCTGCCCTATATCCAAGAGGAAGCTGTGCGAAGAAGTTCTTTCTCCAAGCAGTCCAATTGGAGATCTGGGTAGCTGTCATTGTTACTGTGTTAACTACAGAAGGATCGTTGAGGATTCCGAGCATTGAGCCGTTACCTGATCCGAGCATGATGCCCTTATCCATAGCTTCAAGATAAGCAATAGCAATAACTCTTGTGAGCTCTGCTTCGAATGCTGAGAGTGTGAGCAGGTTCTCAAGGAATGTCTGAGCAACTCTGATCTCAGCTGTGTTGTATTTGAAAACGATGGGCTCAAGGGGATCTGTCTTCTGACGAGGAGAAACTGTGCTCTCATTGATCCACTTGAAGGAAGCCTTAAGAGCGCCTCTTGAAATCTGAACGCCACCCGGTACAGACATCTTGCGAACCTTAGAGTAAAGGTTGCCATAGCGCTTTCTAACTGTGTTGATGACTTCATTCATGATAGTCATAGGGATTGCAGCGCCTGTATCAGCTGTAGAAATAGCTTCGCCGTTTCTGAGCTCAGCAGGAATAGCAACGCCCTTCTGAACGTAAGCCTTAAAAGCCTGACGATATTCAAGAGTAGATGTAGGATCCTCTTCTCTCTTGTTGTCAGCTGCCTTGAATGATCCGACTACGGATCCGTTTACGAGCTGAGCGCCAGCAGGAACCTGATCTCTCTTCTCAAGATCCTGCTCCTTTGCTCTCTCTTCCTCTTCGATAACGTCGATCTCTTCCTGAGTCTCAGCTATCTCTTCATTGAGCTCTTCCATCTGCTCGTTGATGCTTCTGATCTCATCAGCATCGCTTGAAGCCTTTGAACGCTCAAGAAGGTTCTTTTTCTTTTCATTCAAGCGATTTAAACGCTTAAGAAGAAAATCTTTTCTCATGGAAATTACCTCCCTAAGAATAATGACTGTGTTTTTAGTTTCAGCAGCTCAAGCTCAGTATCCACCGATGCTTTAGCCTGTATATCCGCGCTTCTTGCATTCTCCAACGCAGCCCTGGCATTCTCCAACGCCTCAAGGGATCGCGCATTTATCTCAGTAGCCTCATAAGCAGGGAATGTAACCGCGCTCACTTCTACTACTGTTGAGATCTTTTTTATCCTGCGGAGAGGATGATCAGAATCGAGATTCTCCCACTCCTCATCATCAATTCCGAACATGAAGCTCATTCCTGTGATATCTCCGCGAGATACAGCTGAATATAAGCTTCTGGCCTTATCATTATTTGCGACATCAAGATTTACCCTGATCGCAAGGCCTTCCATATCGGGCATCAGCTGCATTGTGCTGTTCGGAGTGTTTTTTCTTGACCTTGCGAGCGGAATCATCGACGTATCGTGATTGACCAGGAACCTTACATCTGTAAGATCCGTCTCGTTTAAAGCTCCGGAATCGATGATCTCATCCATGTATCCGAGATCTGTTCTTGAGTTGTATACGATAGGCCTTCCTGTAAGGATCGCGATACCGTTCTGATCCGGTTCATCTGCTCGAATGTCAAAATTGAAAACTCTCTTTTCTAACAGCTTCTTGTCAGCCATTTCTAAAAATCCTCCAAAAAAAATGAGCCTATAACGCTTTTTAAAAGCTTATAGGCTCACAGGCTCTGATTTTTTTAATTGTTTAGGTTTAATTACTACGTCGATGATCTTCCTACAATTGGAAGCTTTACACTTCATTTTTATGCCTTCGCATATTGCATGATCTTCGTCGTATGGAAATAGTTTTTTTCCGCAATACGGACATGTGTACCACTTCAAGATTATTTTACCCCCTAATAAGATTTTTAAAAAAATCCTGAGGATTTAATCTGAAAATGTAAGATAATCCTTATCAGCAAGGAGCTCTTCAAGTGCAGCTCCTATGTCTGTAGGAAGAGCGCTCTGCTTTGCTTTGATGATATAATTTACACCTACGGATTTGACTTCGGTAGTTGCACCTGAACGCCCTGATGAAATACTTGACGCTTTTACAGCATATGCACCCGATGCCCTTAAAGCAGCCATGTCATTTCCTGTAGTAAGTGGAGCTAAATGACCTTGCATAGTTCCATAAGTTGATAATACTATGTCATGAGCATGACTTTGCACTCTATCATCTACAAAATCACCCACACTAATAGCATTATGCGCACCAACTGTTCTTGTGGTAGTTCCTGCTCCCTTAGTAGTAGCCTCTCTCAAATCAGGAATATTAAAAGTCGTGCTTCCATCTCCGGATCCGAAGGCTGTGCCGATCACAGCAAAGAGATTCGCGTAGTCTGTTCTTGATACTGCCTGGCCCTGACATAGCAGCCACCCATCCGGAGCTGTAGCTCCGCCGTAAGCATTTATGGTACCAAGAGGACAATCCGCCCAGAGAGTACCACCTGCGATAAGCTGCCTTATTTTATTGACTTTATCATATTTTTGAAAGCTCATTAGTAACCTCCCTCATATAATCTTCATATGCTCTGTTAACAAGCTCATCTCTTGATAATTTTTCTCTTTTGAAATTCTCCGGGAAAAGGTTCTTATAAAGCATATCCATGCCAAATATTGTCAGTTTGCACTTATTACAGTCTTTTATAAGAGCATTTCTCCAGGATAAATACGAATTTCTGATATCTTCTCTGTTCATCAGGCCTTTATCATATAATTTCCTGTACTTTTTGAGTCTCCTTCGCTCTCTTACGATCTTGCTTCTGGTAGGCCTTTTGATTATTCTATATCCATCAAAGCTGTACTTAATCTGCAGGAAAGTGAAACCCTTCTTAAGCTTTGTTATATGCGTCTTCCTGTCATTTATCCTAAGTTTTATCCTCAGGAGCTCAGCATTAATCTCAGCAAGTAATATCTCAAGCTCTTCCTTATCTTTTGAGATGATAAACATATCATCCATGTAACGCCCATAAAACTCGATGCTTCTAACTGTCTTTATATAAGTATCAATCTGATTCAAGAAATAAATCGCAAATATCTGAGGAGCTTCCGATCCAAGGTTTAAGCCTTTATCGCTCTGTGATGAAGTATCTACCACATAATCGATAAGATCCATTATCTCTTTAGGCTCTTTTATCCTCTGATGCAGCATCCTCTTTAAAACTTCATGATCGATGCTCTCAAAATACTTTCTTATGTCTATCTGAAGGATATATCCATCTGTTCCATGTTTTCTTATAAAACGCCTTAAGAGGATATCTATCCTCTTCCTTGCAAAAGCCGTACCTCTATGTTTAAGACTCGCATAATTATCATAAATAAGAGGCTTTGTAAGATATGGGATGAGGATATACTTACACAAAACCTTCTGAACTATCCTGTCTCGAATAGCCGGAGCTTCTATGTGCCTTGCTTTTCCTCTCTCGGATAGATCAAAATCAGTAGTCTTACTTACTCTGTAGGTTCCGTTTCGAAGCTCATCCTGAAGCTTTATATTATTCAGAAGGAGATTTACCTTATATCTCTGAGTTGTCTCCTTCCAATGAGAAATCCTTGCGCTCTCATAAAAAGCACTATTCAGCTTTTCAAGTGTTGTAAGCTCTTCTATAGTCATATTTCTTGTAAGCGTGTGATAGTGCTATCTTCCGTAGAAGAGCACATCACGCTTACATATTTACCCTTCTGGGAAGGTCAGATCCTCCTTATGGAACGCATATCCCTGCTCTTATAAGCAGTGTAGCGAGCCTTAATCCCGACGATGCCATTAGCGTTCGACGCACTGTTATTGTTCGCATTGCCGTTGCTGTTCGCATTGCAGGCGTTCGAAGCCGACTGAACTGTTAGGATCTAACCTAATTCCTTGAATCTTTTGTTATCAGATGCTCTCCAGCTCTTTAAGCAGTTTATCTCATGAGAGATATCCTTGATCTCTACGGTATACTTATCATCATTTACCTTGAGAACGTTCATTATGAGCTGATACTTTGTCAGTATGTCGTAACACAGACCTATGGCTTTATCCTGATGGATGCGTCTCTCTTTGAGTTCTTCCTTAAACTTAGGATAAATTGAGTTCGCTATCCGGATATGCTTTCCTATATCCAGGATATCTTCAAGAACCTTAACGCTCATAGCCTTGATATAAGCTGCATTAGCTTCTCTCATCTCCTTGTCAGCTCCGAAGCTGTTCTTTATTATTTGAACTGCATCATCGTGGATCCTAAAGAAGCTGTTATCGAACTCTACCTTAGACTCTCTTCTATTACCTTTTACAACTGACATATCTTTCCTTTATGCTCAGGGACAGGCCCTGAGCAATGTTTAATTAAATAATACAAGCCCGACGATGCCACGAGCGGCCGACGCACTGCTAGGGTCCGCATTGCCGCCGCTGGTCGCACCGCAGGCGTTCGAAGCCGACTGAATAGATCTTAGCCATACATGCTGATTCCCGAAGATCTCATTAAATGAAAACTTCCTGAACACCTCAAGCTGCCTGTAGGATTCTCCCTGCTGATATCCGTCAATGCTCCAGATCAGAGCTCCATAAACCTGAGATTCAGTAAGCGCTGAGATCTTCTGCCCTGTCTGCCACGCCCAATTGCTCGTTGCTGTTGTTAACAGCTTCTGATGAGATACGAGCGTACTTCCAAGAGCTGTCTCAATAGTGCTTATGAGATTTTTAAGAGCTGTATGAAGCGCTGATCCATTATATCCGCTTGAAGTGGTATCAGAAGCATTCCACTTCTGCGTTATGGTTCCTGCTTTTCCTATAACAAGAAGAGCTATGTGATGAGTATTTACTACTGCATATGAATCATAACCGCCGTAGAATGTATCAACATCTGCGATAACATATGTATAATTGCCATCTGTGTAGTAATCTCCTATCGCATAGTTCTTTATCCCAAGATCTACTCCGTCAGCAGTTATACACTCTTTAAGAGCAGCCGGAACGAATACTTTTCTTTCTCTGGGATCTCTGATGTAATACTCGCTCTCATCGCCTTCAAAAGCCATATACTGATATTCGGCTTTTTCCTCATCTGTGAGCTGCTCCCACGAATCCAAAGTTCCATCATAGATAGTCTTATACTTACTAAGATCCACTTCAGCCTTAGAAATTGCTATCCATGTAGCAGCGTAGTAAGTAGCTTCAGGATCAACTGTTGTATCAGAAGTGATATAGTATACACTTCCTATATCGTTATACTCAAGCCATCCAAGAGCCTGAGGATTCTCTGATCCTGTAGGAGTGACCTCTATAGGCTGAGCCTGGTATATTACGCCCTGCGTAAATTCCAGAGTATCACTGCCAATATACAGAACTGCTTTTTTGGCGTTGACCTCATCAACGCCAGCAGCAGCCATTGTGTCTGATACAGTAAGCTTCTTCCTTCCGATCTCAAAGAAGAGCATCTGAGCGTCTGAATTAGAAACAAAATTACGCATTTTATTTCTCCTTTATTATTATCCAAGAAGATCTACGAGAGCAGCGATCTGCTCAGGTGTTAAGCTTTCAGGCTCAGCATCGCCGATAAGAGTAACAACATCTACCTCATCAACGTTTGTAGGATCCCATGGATCATCGGCAACGTGAGCTGTCTTAAACTTGTAGAGCTTTCCGTTGTATCTTACGACTGCACCTGCATCGTAAGCCTGAGTTGCATCGAACTCTTCCTGACAGATAACATCAAGGATAGCATCGATATCTACGAACTGTCCGAGACAGTCAAGCTTATAGTTCTCGTTATACTCGTAGTATGTCTTAAGAGGATCTACTGTCTCATCTTCTGAGAGAATATAATCTCCTGAAACAAGCTCATACCAGCCTTCAGTCTTAGGATTATCTCCTGACTGAGGTGTTACAGCATCATATGTAGACATATCAGCAACGCCTACATTCTCTCCTGCGCTGTACTTCTTACCAGCACCTTCAACGAAACGAGCATCTGTTGTGAAATCATCTGAGATATTCCAGAGGAATCCCTTCTCAGCAGCTGAAGGAGATGCCGGAAGAGCTGCAAAAGCGATAGAGCCTTTGAAGTGATAGCAGCCAAGCTTCTCGATCTTCTCAGCAATAGCTGTCATTAAGGTTGTAGCATCAGCATAAGAAACAAAATTTGTCATAGTTCTCATCCTCCTATTTTTAATTTAAAAGAGCTAATAGCTGATTTATCTGTTCCTGTGTAAGGCTCTCCGGCTCTTCAGTAAGATCATTCCATCTGTAGACACCGCTGCTATTAACACACTGATAAAAATGTCCTGTTTTCGCAGTTCCTGATGTAGCGCCTACATATTGGATAACCTTATTTTCAAAAATGCTTGCTGCTGTTGGGATGGTATCATACTGATTTCCCTTGATAGTCTTAGTTACTGAATCATATGTAATACCGTTTGCAAACTCTGCGATGTTCGTGATAAGAAGGTTTACTAGACCTTTTCGGTACTCAGTTTCAAGAGCACCCTTAACGCCTGTAACCTCTCCGCCACCGCCTCCTCCACTTTCGAGGAGCTCTTTTAAAAGAGATTCGATACGGCTCTGAGGCTCTTCTACTTCATAGGTAGCTCCCAGCATATTCATCAAATATACTTCATTCCGGCTCTGAGGAGCTCCAAGATCTTCATATCCCATGATCTACCTCCTTATTCAATGGTTTCCGTCTTGTTTTCGTCTATCACATCAACATTTATCTTACCCAGCTGATATTTAGCAGCCATATCTGCCTGAACCCAGTTAAGAGACATATAGCGAAGTCCTTCAAGCTGCGGATCAGGACGAAGGCCTAAGGCAACTCTCTTTTCATTCTCAAATAGAGCTCCTGTCGGGCTTAAGATGTTGATCATCTCAAGCGTCTGCTGCATTGTCATGAAGATAAGTTCCTTCGGATACATAGCGATCTTATTTCCGAAGGCTCTTGCTCTCTTCGTAAACATCTTCTTAGTAAATGCCTGGCTCATTGAGATGATGATAGGCTCAAGCGTCTTCTGATAGAATGCTTCATACTGCTCTTTTGTATAATCTCCTGTCAGGATTGCAAGAGGCACTCCCCAATTTCTAAGGATCTTCTCATCTATGAACTTGAGCGTAGGCTCATCTACAAGCTCTGATTTATGCTCGATTGGAGTAAAGTCAGCCTTGATATCAAGAGGCAGGAATCCGCTCTCATTATTCTGAAGCTTCCTCTCAAGCTCCTGGAGAGCCTCTTCTGTCTTTCCATCGTCTAGCATCGTGTTATATTTCACGATTCCGTTTACTGCATAGCTCGCATTCATGGCTTTTGCTATGCCCTTAAGAAGCTTATCGTTAAGTCTTAATGTCTCTAATATTGGGCCATTATCGGGCTGTCCGACTTCGTTTCCGCCCATGAAATCATTAACTGAATAGTTATATTTCAGGTGGATCACATTTTCGTAAGGAATTGTCGTGGTAGTTCCATTTATGAACCAAAACTTAACGAAGAGCCTTCCTCCAGCATCCTCAATAAAATCTACCTGGGTAGGCTTTAAGGGATACAGAGCTTCATAATATCTTCTCTCTTCTCCTGTCTTTGGATCCATCCAGGTATAGTAAACCGGTATGATAAAAGCGTTATAGTTTAGAAGGAGCAGCCAGGTTATTTTTTCAAGAAATTCGCTCGTTGTCATGAGCGGATTAGGATTATTAAGAACATCCTGAACATCACTTTTAACAGGAACCGGATCATTATAGTTTTCGTTAACTCTTATATGCGTAGGATTGAGCTTCTTTATCTCATCAACTATGCACTTAAGAGCCTGCTGGACTACGTCTGAGGCATAGATGTTAGTGCCATACTGACCATATATGGGAAGCCATCCGTTTAGAGACTTCGCTAGCCTTGATGATGTTGGCTGTCTATGGAATAATTTATCGAATATTCCCATCATTTCCCTCCACCAGTCAGTTTTTTAAGGTCCGACCGATATCTTCTATACATTTCATAGAGCGATACCAATGTGACCGCTCCATCAATTTTATTTGAATTTTCTGTCTTAACGATAAGCCCCTGCCTGAGATCATTAACCTTTAAGCAGCTGTTGCCAAGGCACCATCTGTCTACAGGATTTTCGTTATAATTTATGTTCCTGGCTTTGAACTCAGCCTCAGTGAGGTTTATCGCATTACTCAATGTCTGAGCATTCTGAAGCACCATCTCAACATCACCATATTGTTTAGCCCAGCCGTAATCCTCCATTCGCTTCAGGAAGTCCTTCGCGAATCTCTGATCATAGCCACATTTATAGAGAGTGATGTTGTATTTTTTCTTCAGAAAATAAAACCAATCAGCAACAACTGTCAGGTCTATATCGTTTCCTTCGCATACTTCGATATAGCCCTGCTGAGCCCATTCCTTATACTTTGCTCCTGCATTATGATCATCATTTTCAGGATCAAGTTTTGATTGAGGAATAAAGTATCTTGTCAATATATATTTTATGTTGCTTTCAGATTTTAACAAAATCGCCTTCGCACAACATAAGTCGATCGTTTCAGCAAGATCGACATGGCCCAGGCAGTAGGATCCTCTGAAATCTTCCGGATCAAATTTCGCTTCATAGGTGTAATCTTCGATATTAAGCCACGAAGCTACGCTGTTCTGCTTGATGTTGAAATCCTTAGATAATACGAAGATCCTGTCTGCTTTATTTTTTTTAGCAAGATCTATCTGTTCTTCAAGATAGCTCTGCTTTTTGATTATTCCGAGAGTCGGATTAGACTTATACCAGCTCTTAGGATTCTGGAAGACTTCCTGCTCAGAATCCTGAGTATAGAGCCATGGAAGATATCTTTGAGCTGAAATTGAATCGTCTTCTCCCTTTATTATGGCTCTGCATGTTTTGAGCTCATCATCCAGGTATCCATCATTTACGAAGCCTTCCGTCGTGATGATGATAAACTTCGGATTATCCTTAAGAGACTGAGACTGCTCGATGGATTTTGCGATGACATTATTTGCCATCTCATGAGCTTCGTCCAGGATAGCCCAATCGATATTACGGCCCTCTTTATTCCTGGTACGGTCAGAGAGCTTAAACACTCTGGAATTAGTGACTTTATTTAATATAAATCTTTGGTTCCTTTTAGTATCGAGATCTCTGGGATCATAAAGCTGCCTCATGGTATCTATCCCATCGTAGACAATTGATGCCTGGTTATCGTCGTTCGATGAGCATACGATATCGGATCCTTCATTTCCTACAATAAATTCTGCATTCCCCATACCTGCACAGGTTTCGCTCTTTGTGTTTTTCCTGGCTATAAGTAGCAGGGCCTTCTTGAATCTGTCGATTATCTTTCCTGCGTCCTGAGATTCTTTAGCCATTTTGAAGCTGTAAACCGTCTCGATAAATGCCTTCTGGAATAAGAGCAGCTTCATCGGCTGACCATAATAAGGCGATTTTGTCAGCTTTATGCAGTTTTCCATGAAATCCATCCGAAGGTTAGCAGCTTCTGTATTGTAGAAATAATCATCGTTGTGATGGAGATCCTCTTCCAGATTGTCGAGCTCCATGATCAGCTCCTGACCTGCGATGATATTTCCGCAGAGGATCTCTTCCCGATATTTGAGCAGGAAAGAATTATCAGGAGTCCATATCTTTTTCTCAGTTATCAACATTGAAATCGAAGTCCTCCCTGCTTTTAGCCCATTTCCTGAGAGGACTTTCCTCCTCTGAATCAGCAAGATCTCCGGTTATCCTAAGGAGCAGCCTTAAGGAATTGTTATACTGCTGTAGCGCTTCCTTATAGAGTTTTGCAGCCGGAGTTGCTTTTTGTAGCTCCGGTTTATCAGGATGCACTTTTATTTGAGGAAGCTTCCTATAGGCTTCCATCTGCTCCTCCAGGAAGACTATTTCCTCAATAAGAGCAGAGGCTTTGATCTTGTTATCGGTTCCTTCCTTATATACGATTTTCTCAAGATCTTCTTTTCTTCCCATGCATCAGCTCCATGTGAGATAATCCGGATTATCTGACCAGGCTATATAATTTCCTCCTGAAGGACTATCCGAACTCTTAACAAGCCTGTAGTTATTCGTGCTGACCTTTTGCAGCATGATATTCCCGGATAAGCTTGAGATCTTAGCGATCGAGATCGTAACAGAATTGATCACCTGCGTATAATATCCGGATCCTACCCATTCGCTTGAAAGAATCTCGACATTATTGATAAATATTCTGTTGGTATCATCATCGACGTTAGCTAGAAGCAGCTGCACTCCGTCATGGTTTAATATGTTTTTCATGTCGATACCTTAATAAATCTGAGAAATTCTTCCTGTAAAGGAATGTTTAGCGGATTTATTTTCATTAATCTGCGCTGTATTCCCTGAAACAGTTACACCATTTTCATATAACGTAATTCCTGATAAGCTTTCATTGTCTATTCTTATCGCTAACTGAAGAGTTCCATCTATATACTGTGCTATTGCATGTATGCTCAGTGTATCCGTCTGAACAGCAGCTTTTCCTTCAGTAACTCCATCACTTTTTCCTGAATTGTACTTCGTAGTAGCAATAGTGCCTACTCCAGCAGCAAGAGCCTCAGGTGTTGAAGCCGTAGGCACTCCGCTGACATGTTGCGCAGCTTCAGCGGAATAGATTGTATCAACACCAGCCTGAAAATTTGTTTTCAATGTATTGATTGCCTGGCTTTTAGAGATGGCATTTTCAAGATTAAATTTCTCGTTTTTCTCTCCGAAGACGTATTTTGTGCCATACTTAGCGACGTTATAGTAATAATCAACGTGATACTGAGCGCTGGTATCTATATGATCAAGCACAAGATAGAAGTTGCCTGATTCACCTGCAAAATTATTATCTATGTAGACATGATAACTGCTGCTTATAGTAACTGTGTAGCTTGCACTATTAAGCCAGGCTGTATCATACGATGTTCCGTTGACATTTAAGATGTTACTTCCATCATTCGCTGTGACGAGAGTCTGGCCTCCTGATCCGGAGACAGTGATCGTATTTCTCATTTTTGACCTCCTATGTTTTTGAGTTTTTTTCTCAAGTTTTTGCGATTTTTTCGCAATTTATTAAATCAGATTTCTGTTTTTACGGTTTTTTGCGGTTTTTTCTTCAAAATTTTAAGTTTTCCCAATCCGGAAATCTAATTTTGACCTTCCCACTCACAATTACC
>JAEIGA010001151.1_pt1 | contig 40545 bp, 33 predicted proteins | sample 9270691 | NCBI WGS metagenome assembly JAEIGA01 (sample SAMN17057246, study PRJNA624740) | gut metagenome | biome: biome; isolation source: fecal sample | host: Bos grunniens | place: China: Xizang | collected 2019 | reverse complement strand
TGAAGGAGATTATGGGCATCTTGGAGCCTGTGGCACAGAGTGGTCGCTCGCTGCTTATCATCGCCGAGGATGTCGATGGCGAGGCTCTCTCTGCACTCGTTGTAAACAAGTTGCGTGGTACGCTGAAGATTGCTGCTTGTAAGGCTCCAGGTTTCGGTGACCGCCGCAAGGAGATGTTGGAGGATATCGCAACGCTCACAGGTGCTACCGTAATCTCTACCGACAAGGGTATGAAGATTGAGGATGCTGGTCTTGAGGCGTTGGGTACTGCCGATAAGGTTACACTCAACAAGGAGAACACAACCATCGTTGATGGCGCAGGCTCAAAGGAGGCTATCGCTGCACGCGTACAGCAGATTCGCGCATCTATCGAGAACGCTACATCAGACTATGACCGCGAGAAGCTTCAGGAGCGTTTAGCAAAGCTCGCTGGCGGTGTTGCCGTACTCTACGTGGGTGCTGCTACCGAGGTTGAGATGAAGGAGAAGAAGGATCGCGTGGACGACGCTCTTGCGGCTACACGTGCTGCTGTTGAGGAGGGTATCGTACCAGGTGGTGGCGTAGCCTACATCCGTGCCGTAGAGTGCCTCGAGGGTATGAAGGGCGAGAACGACGACCAGACAACAGGTATCCAGATTGTTAAGCGCGCTATTGAGGAGCCATTGCGTCAGATTGTATCTAATGCTGGTGGCGAGGGCTCTGTTGTCGTTAACAAGGTTAAAGAGGGCAGCGGTGCCTTCGGCTACAACGCACGTGACGACCGCTACGAGGATATGCTCGCAGCAGGTATCATCGACCCGACAAAGGTGTCACGTGTAGCCTTGGAGAACGCAGCCTCTATCGCTTCGATGTTCCTCACCACAGAGTGCGTCTTGGCAGAGAAGAAAGAGGAGGGTCCTCTTCAGCCATTGGCAGGTGCTGGCGCAGGTATGGGCGGCATGATGTAGTAGACCAATGTAGATAGGCGGATATCGCTTCCGCCACACAATAGTAAAGCTGGCTGAACGATAATTCATCCAGCTTTTGTTATATACATATACAAAGAGAGTGACCATAATGGCTGGTGCTGGATGTTTATGGCTGGTTATGGCGGCCATAACAACACAAAAAGGGCTGTCCTTCAGTGGACAGCCCATTCTCTACCAAGTAGGTCTCAGGATTACTCCTCCTTCTTAACGATACGACGCTCCTTGATACGTGCCTTCTTACCTGTAAGGTCACGCAAATAGTAGATGCGTGCACGACGCACAACACCATACTTGTTTACCTCGATCTTGTCGATGTGGGGTGAGTAGAGAGGGAAAATACGCTCTACACCAACACCGTTAGACACCTTACGGATAGTAAACATCTTGGTCTTACCAGTACCCTTAATCTGGATAACTACACCACGGAAGCTCTGCAAACGCTCCTTGTTACCCTCTACGATACGGTAGGTTACTGTGATGGTGTCACCTGCACCAAACTGGGGCACATCGGCATCAGTCTTGGTCCACATCTGCTCGTTCACGAGTCTGATCAATGCATCTTTGTTCATTGTTGCAACAAAAGTTAAATGTTTAGCGTTCAACATTATCGCTGTGCCTGCTCTACCATAGTGCCACCTTCGACACTAATCCTTTGGTGGTCGTTGGCTGCTATTCGCTCTTTGCTTACCTGCCACATTGGGCATCACCGCCCTACAACACAGACAAGCAATCGTAACCGCCACTGCCACCCTCTTTTTAAGCCTGCACCCATTATAAGAGGTTGATACGGAGTGCAAAGGTAAACAAAAAATTCTCCTGAACAAAAAAAAGTGTGAAAAATTGGGTAATTATACTGAAAACAGCCATTTATGGCACGCTATAAAATAGAGAGGTTGACAAAATAGCTATTCTGTCAACCCCATTTTCTATATACGGCAAAAGCCTATAATATATATTTAAGGTAGAGCAACGACATTCGCAAAGCCCATAAATGCCATAGCAAGGAGACCAGCTGTGATAAGTGCGATAGGCACACCGCGCAAAGCCTCGGGAACATCCTCAACATCAAGACGCTCACGAATACCCGCAAAGAGCACCAACGCCAGCGCGAAGCCAAGAGCCGTAGCCACAGAGTACACTACACCTGTGATAAGCGTAAACTCCTTCTGCACCATAAGGATAGCAACACCCAATACTGCGCAGTTGGTGGTGATAAGCGGAAGGAAGATACCCAACGCCTGGTAGAGCGCGGGAGAGACCTTCTTAAGCACAATCTCAACCATCTGCACAAGGGCCGCAATAACGAGGATAAAGACAATAGTCTGCATATACTCGATACCAAAGGGCATAAGAACAAACTCCTGAAGACACCACGTAACGATAGATGACAATGCCATAACAAAGGTTACTGCCATACCCATACCCAATGATGTCTCGACCTTTGACGACACACCGAGGAATGGGCAGATACCCAAAAACTGTGCAAGCACCACGTTATTTACGAAGATGGCACCTATGACAATGGCGAAGAGGGTGATAGGCACAACCGTAACCTCACCTGTTGAAAACGCCTCAAGAATCTCCTGTGAAATATTTGTTATTGTCTGCATAGCCTTTTATCGTTTTGCAATCTTGTTAAACAATACCATTACATAGCCAAGCACCAAGAAGCCACCAGGTGCAAGGATGAAGATAAGGGGCATCACATCGCCCATAAAGTTGAAGCCGAAGATTGAGCCGCTACCAAGCACCTCGCGCACAGCGCCAATAACTGTTAGCGACATAGTAAAGCCCAAGCCTATACCCACACCATCAAGGGCAGAGTCCAACACACCATTCTTCGAAGCAAATGCCTCGGCACGACCCAAGATGATACAGTTAACCACAATAAGCGGGATAAAGACACCCAACGACGCATATAGCGCAGGCACATACGCCTTCATTAGCATCTCAATAATGGTCACAAATGAGGCGATGACAACGATGAATGCGGGGATACGCACCTTCGCAGGGATAAGGTTCTTGATGAGCGAGATAACGATATTCGACATAATAAGTACCGCCATTGTGGCAACACCCATACCCATACCATTTATCGCCGAAGATGTGACACCAATAGTGGGACACATACCCAGCACAAGGACAAACGTGGGATTCTCCTTGAAGAAGCCCTTGGTTATAATCTGAAGCTTACTCATTGCTTATCTCTCCTTTCTGAGCCTCTGGCTCTGATTCGTTGTTATCGGCAACACCCTCTACGCCCTCAACGACAGTTGCACCAGTTGCAGTGTCGCTGGCAGCAGCGTCGCTATACTCTGCAGGGGTTGTTGCGCCCGTAGGTGAAGCCTCAATAGCCTCCTCGGAGGTATCGAGCCTACCCGTAGCCCAGAGATAGCCTGCATAGGCAGTCTCGATAGCATTGGTATAAGCACGCGACGATATAGTCGAGCCTGTGAGCGAGTCAAACGAGCCTGACGCATCATCCTTCTTAACCTTAAACACCATCTTTGCAGGGTTAGGCTCCGCCTTGATGCTGCGCTCAAGAGCATTGTCTGCCTTGGTCATATTTGCACCCAAACCAGGTGTCTCCTTCTGCGACAACACCTTGACACCGTGAATAAGCGTCTCACCCTCCTGCTCCACGAAGCCTACCATAAGGTAGATACGGTCAGCATAGCCATTCTTCGTTATGCTCGGAGCCTCGACAGCATAGCCCACGAGCGTATTATCGCTCTTGTTTACCACCTTGGTAACATTTATGTCGAAGTCACCAATCTTCTTTGTCGAAAGCTCAAACTCTGCCTCACCCTCGAATGTAGGCAACACCTCAAGTTTCGCCATATCCTTATTGGCAGCCTCGGTACTTGCGATTACACCCTTTGTAAGGTTGTTTACAAGACCCACCAACAGAGCCGAGATTGCTGTGATGCTAAACAGCACCACGAACATATTTTTTAATGAACTCTTCATACTCCCAACTATTATTTAGTGCCGAAACGACGAGGACGACAATACTTGTTAATAAGAGGCGTTGCAGCGTTCATGATAAATATCGCAAACGACATACCCTCGGGATAAGCACCCCACAGACGGATAATCATAGTGATAAGACCGATGCCCACACCATATATTACCATACCGAGAGGTATCATCGGCGATGTAGAGTAGTCGGTAGCCATAAATATAGCACCGAGAAGTGCGCCACCAGCCAAGATATGGAACAGCGGCAACTCATAGAGTAGCGAGCCTCCCTCCTTAATACCCATACACATAGCAAAGATAGCCATAGTAGCGAGGATAGATACAGGGATATGCCACGTAATGACCTTACGCCACAACAGATATAGACCACCCATGATAAGTGCCAACGAGCCAATCTCACCCATAGAGCCGTTCATATGTCCGCCCATCATCTGCCAGAAGTCAACATCGCTTACGCTATACACACCAGCCTTAATGTCGGCAAGCATAGTAGAGCCCGACAACGCATCAGGCACACCCGAAGTCCAGTCGGTCATCTCAACGGGATAGGCTATAAGCAAGAAGATACGACCTGTGAGCGCAGGATTAAAGGGGTTACAACCGATACCACCGAAGGTCATCTTGCCAATACCGATAGCGACAAACGCACCGATGAGCACAATCCACCACGGAATACCTACAGGGAGGTTAAAGGCAAGTAACATACCTGTAACCACAGCCGAGAGGTCACAAATGGTATTTCCACCCTTCAAAAATAGACGCTGTATAAGATACTCAAAGACCACGCAGCCAGCCACAGCAATGGCTGTAGTCATAAGCACCGACCAGCCCAGCACGTATGTAGATACTGCAAGTGCTGGAAGAAGTGCCAACACCACGTCGCCCATAATACGGCGGGTAGATTCGCCACCGTGGATATGGGGTGAGGGTGCAGCAAAAAATCTGTTTGCCATAACTTATATCTTTTATTTTTCGTTCAACGGGATACTACTTCTTTAATGCGCGCGCGCGTATGTTGCCCATAACTGTCTGCTTGCCGATACGTATATAGTCCAACAGCGGCAAGTTTGACGGGCAGGTATACGAGCAGCAACCACACTCAATGCAGTCGACGATGTTATGCTCCTCGGCACGATCCCACATCTTCTTGCGTGCAAGTTTCGACAACAAGTATGGCTCCAAGCCCATAGGGCACGCTGCAACACACTTGGCACACTTAATACAAGCCTGCTCCTTGTGGCGCGCTACGTCACGACCCGACATAACGGTAATACCCGAGCAACCCTTCATAATGGGTGATGCGAGGTTGACAACAGCTCGACCCATCATAGGGCCGCCATTTATAACCTTGACATCACCCTCGGGAAGACCTCCTGCATAGTCGACAACGGTCTGGAAAGTTGTGCCAAAGCGCAACTTAAGGTTATGTGTATGCTCAAGGTGCTTACCTGTAATGGTTACAACGCGCTCGATAAGAGGCTTATTTTTCTGCACCGCCTCGTACACAGCAACGGCTGTAGAGGCATTACATACCACAGCACCTACCGATATGGGGAGTGCAGGCGGCGGAGGAACTTGACGACCTGTGACAGCCGCTATAAGCTGCTTCTCACCACCCTGCGGATAGCGTGTCTTGAGTGCCATAACCTCAATACCACGATAGTTATTCTTCTTAATAAGGTCGCGCAAATGTGCCACAGCATCAGGCTTATTATTTTCGACACCTATCACAGCCTTATCAACCTGCAAGGCTCGCATCAATATCTCGACACCTACGAGTAACTCCTCGCCACGCTCAAGCATTGTGCGGTAGTCCGACGCGAGGTAGGGCTCACACTCAACACCATTGATGATGAGTATCTCTGCCTTCTGACCATCGGGCACCGAGAGCTTTACGTGTGTGGGGAATGTTGCACCACCCATACCAACGACACCTGCGTCCTTAATCTTGGTAATTATCTCCTGTGGGGTAAGAGTACACTCTCGCTTAAGCTCTGTGCTGCGATCAATAGTATCAACCCACTCATCGCCCTCACGCTTGATGACGATCATCTGCCGCTGCATACCCTGACCACATGGTAGCATATCGATAGCTGTAACCGTACCAGAGATGGGCGAGTGGATATTTGATGACACAAAGCCTGTTGCCTGCGCTATGAGCTGACCTGTCAGCACCTTATCGCCCTTTGCAACGATGGGGGTAGCGGGCGCACCAATATGCTGTGCTACGGGCACTGCTACCTGATCGGGCAATGCAAGAGGCTCGATAGCCTTATCTTTACTCCATTTCTTGTTATCCGACGGATGGATACCGCCTATTGGAAATGTCTTCATATCTCTATCTTGATTTGACATTCGTTACTTTGTGCTCTCTGTCTTAACCTCACCCTTGGGTTCTGCGGCAGTACTCTTTGCAGCAGGAGCTTTAGGCTCCTTGGGCAGTGGCTCCATATTGACAATGTGGATAGCTCCCGTAGGACACTCATTTACGCACTTACGACACAACTTACACTTCTCGGGGTCGATGTATGCAAGGTTGTTATCAACGCTGATAGCACCAAACGGACACACCTTCTCGCACTTACCACAACCGATACACCCCGCCTTGCACGCCTTCATAACAGCAGCTCCACGGCTCTTTGAGCGGCAAGCAACATATATTGCGCGGTTCTTGGGCCACTTTTTACGCAACTCGATAAGACCCTTGGGACAAGCCTTGACACAAGCTCCACACGCTGTACACTTGTCCATATCGACCTCTATAAGACCTGTCTCGGGGTTAACGCTCAATGCGCCAAACTGACAGCTGCTGACACAGTCGCCATAGCCCAAGCAGCCGAAGGCACACCCTGTCTCACCGACATATAAGGTATTTACCACAGCGCAGCTCTTGGCACCGTCATAGTGGTTAATCTTGGGACGCTTGGCACACGTTCCTCCACACAACATTGTTGCCACCTGCGGGCTCTTAACAGGGGCAGACTTACCCAGATACGATGCCATAGCGTGCATAGTATCAGCACCACCCACAGGACAGTAGAGGGTTGTAATGTCATCATTCTTAACCATTGCCTCGGCCATAGCTCGGCAACCAGCAAAGCCACAACCACCGCAGTTTGCTCCAGGCAACATCTTCTCAACCTCGTCGATACGGGGATCCTCCTCGACCTTGAACTTCTGCGCAACAAAGTAGAGGATTACAGCCAGAAGACCTCCTAACACACACAGCGTTAGGACTGTCAATAAAAGCTCGTTCATTACTCTTTTATAATTGTAAATTTAATTTTTCGCTCAAACACGCGACGCATAAGATACAGCACCACATAGTATGCCGCCACCAAAACAAGGGTCACACACGCCGCCACACCATCACTTGCGCCAAGCAGCTTTGCAGCAAAGAGTGCCACCAGCAAGACAACAAGTGGCAGCACATAACCCCAAACGACTGATGAGGCACCCATCGAGGAGCGTAACAGTGCCACAATCGCCCTATCGCCCACAACAAAATTTGCGGCATTAGGCGTAACAACCTCGATTATACGCTGCGAGCCACCACTACCACACACAGACTTGGCGTGACAGCCAGCGCACGCCGACTGCTGCTCGACCACGACGTATACTCTATCGTGCTCAACACGCTCCACAGTGCCTCTGTGTTGTATTGTATGGCTCATAATTGACAACGTTTAGACTTCGGAAAAACCACCTACCCCACTGCTTAATCGCCGTAGTGGTTAACAAGCGGCATCAGCCACTCGTGACCAAAGGCACAGGGCGACAGACGCAAAACGGGTGGGAACTGATAACGCTTCTTCTCGTTCTGCATAACCATATTGTGGATCTTCTCCACAACCTCCGAGTCGAAGCCCGCGTTGATAATCTCCTCGCGGTGCTGCTTCTTCTCGATCATACGGAAGAGGATGGCATCAATAACCTCGTAGTGCGGTAAGAAGTCGCTATCCTTCTGGTTAGGACGCAGCTCCGATGAAGGCTCCTTGTCGATGATGCTATCGGGGATGACATTGTCAAATGTTGCGTTGATGTAGCGCGCAAGGTCATATATCTCGCCCTTATATAGGTCTCCCGTAGGGCTGAACGTGCCAGCAGTATCGCCATAAAGCGTACACCAGCCGAGGGCATTCTCACTCTTATTCGAGCAGTTTAGCAACATATATCCTGTCTTGTTCTGCAATGCCATAAGCATCGTAGTACGAATACGTGTCTGTATATTCTCCTCGGTAGCATCAAACTCCGTACCTCCAATGATAGGTTGAAGAGTGCCAACAATCGAGTTATAAGCATCAACAATAGGCAATACGCTATACTCCACGCCGAGATTTACCGCCAACTGCTTGGCATCCTCGACACTTTGATTGGGTGTAAAGGGCGATGGCATAACAAGTACACGCACATTCTCCTTGCCTAAAGCTCCAGCGGCAATGCAAGCAACGACAGCCGAGTCGATACCACCCGACAAACCTATACACGCCTTATGGTAGCCGTTTTTATGAAAGTAGTCGCGCAAGCCCAAGCACGCCGCCTGATAGATAAGACGGGTGCGGTCGTTATAGGGTGTGAATGGCACGTCGAAGGGTTTATTCTCTGCATTAGTATCAAATACCTTGAAGTCCTCCTCGAAGCTCTTGAGCAACATCACAAGATGACCATCACGGTTGAGAATACCCGATGTACCATCGTAGACAATATCGCCTGCGCCACCAACCTGATTGATAAGAACAAGATTCTTACCCTCGGCAAATGCAAGGCGACTCATCTTATCGAAACGGCGAGTCATAATACCCTTGCCATAGCGACGAGCATTGATTGAGATGATAGCATCGACCTCCTCGTCAATATCATCCATACGACTTAAGTCATCACCCACAACCACCTTAAGGCTCTTGCCCGCGATATGTATGTTCTGGCTGCCTATTGACGAGCCTACGACATAACCCATCTCACGACGTGCTGTAACATAACGCTTGCCGATATACTCGATTTGACCCTTCGAGTCGATGTAGGCAGCTGCACTGATAGGGCCCTCTGCCGTAAGATAGGGCGTACCTACAATGGCTGCGATACCGCGACACTTCGAGGCGATACTCTCTACCGCCTCCTCGCAGAGCGACAGGAAAGTAGTCTTGGTGAGTAGTCCATAAGCTGGCGTACCGCTAATGGCAAACTCGGCAAAGACAACCAAATCGACACTCTCGCTCTTTGCGCGGTTGATGGTTGCAATAATCTTGTCGGTGTTAGATTTGATGTCACCGACGGTGAAGTTGAGCTGGGCTAATGCTATCTTCATATCCTAAAAAGTACTTTTTTCTTGCGCAATTTATGGTTGCTATACCTTTGGTATAGTAAACACGTGGCAAAGATACAAAATAAAATATGAATTGTGAAATGCAAAGTGTGAAATTGAGGCTTTTTTTGCTAAAATGCCTCGCTCATACCCAGAATATAGGTTTGTGTGTCGCGTCCGAATGCTACATCGAAGCGTACGACGGTAGAGCTTGTAAGCTCATAGCGTAGACCAACGCCATAGGTAGGAAGAATCTTGTCTACGCTGAATTTATCACTGTGCGAAAATACTGTACCCGCACCTCCCCACACGACAGCACCGATACCGTTCCAAATGTGTTGACGCAGCTCCAACTGCGCAGTAATCAAACTATTACCGTTAAATCTACCCTCATAGTAACCACGCATACGGTAGTCACCACCAAGCTCTGCTCGCAACATCCACGGAGTCTCTTTTGAGTGGTGCTCGCCATAGATGTCAAGGGCAAGACCTGCACCGCGCCAAAGACGAGCATAGTAGTTTGCAGCAACACTAAACTCATACAATGTGCTGTGCATACTACTCAAAAAGTTTGGTCGCACAATAGCCTCTAAAGAGAGACGAAATCCCTTATATTGCGAGCCTCGCTCTGCGCTACGGCCCACATTATTGAAGCCAAAGAGCAGACCTACACCCGCGCCAGAGTAGCGCAACGACTCATCAGCAAGTATCGCATCAGCACTAACATCAAGATTTAAGCTATTCTGGTAGAGGTAGTCCGCAACAGCACCTACACGCATATTGTGCGGCAATAGATACTCATACCTGAACCACGCACCATACTCCCTATCTGTGTATTCGGCGGTATAGCCAAGCAGTGCCGACGCATAGTCCAAGCCATAGAGATATGTCGGTTGTGATTTAAACTCCGTGCCATAGCGTAAGATATGCTTATCCAGGCGGTTATAGCCATCAAGTTCCACTCGGTAGTAGCCCGTAAGCGATGCCGAGGCATAGAGCGTCAAGTGCGACGGGGAGTGTCGCTGGATGTCACTGGGCAAGTAGTAGTCCATATTTCCCGCGAGGGTCAATCGCCAGCCCGTAGTTGTCGAGTAGGCGGGCGCACCAACTAACGAAAATTTGACATTGCGCTCGTTGCCGATACCGAGATGCTGATAGTCATATAAACGACGACCAAACGTCTCACGAGAGCCGCCACCCACGTAAGATGTCTGGTCGATAGGTGTATAGTTATATGAAAGCGTGTCGCCACGCACGACGGCATACTCACGCACCTGTGCCGATGCCCCAAAGACAACCAGCAACAGGAGCAGCGTTAATACCGACCTACGCCACATAGACACGCCTATACTGTTTAGCGATATTTATCTGCTGTAGCGAGGAAACGCTTCTGCTCTGCCTCGTCCATCTCGCCCTTGTGCATATAGACAAGTTCGCCCTCCTTCGATACGAGGAGTATCACAAAGTGGTCGTTACAGTCGCCAAGACGCCACGCACTACTTACCCAATGGTCGGGATCACAGAGGATAGTAGCACCATTCTTCGCAGTACGCGCTGCCGCCATCTCGCGCACGAGCTTGGGAGCAGGCACACTAAAGTCCTTGAGATTTACGATGCCGAAGCCCTCAATGTTGGGGCCTTGCAGGCGTCTATTCTCCTCAATGTAGGTAATAAATTCGTGGTTCTGTTTCGCCTTGTCGGGATCCACGTAAAAGATCAAAAGATTCTTCTCGCCCCACCACGGCAAGCGTGCCTTCTTGGCATTGAGATCCTGAACCTCCATATTTCTCACCTTGCGTGGTAGGTTCTGCGCCTCCGCTGATGTCGAGAACATCAAAACTGCCGATACGAGCAGCATAATTGTCTTGAGTTTCATTATTTGGATATTTTTGTTTTAATTATCATACGATTAACGTTGCAAAGATAGGAAAAATTATTACGACTTAACCAAATTTCATTCCTCACTTTTCTGCCAAACAACCAAAAATCTGACATTCGGAGTGAACAATTAAACGAACTGCCAAATTTAATCAATAAACAGTTGCTGCAAACCGAGAAAAAAGAGTATCTTTGTGGAAAAATAGAGCTATGAAACAACGCATTTTGTTTGTATGCCTCGGAAATATTTGCCGTTCACCAGCAGCCGAGGCGATGTTACGTATACTTGTTGAGCGCAACAACCTACAACATAGGGTTGAAATTGACTCTGCAGGCACCTATGGGGGTCACGCGGGCGATCGCTCTGATCCACGTATGCGCAGTGCCGCTGCCGCACGCGGTATCGAGATGACACACCGTGCAAGACAGGTACGCGAGGAGGATTTTGACCGTTTTGACCGCATCATAGCTATGGACGACAACAACTACGAGGCACTATTCCGCCTTGCCCCAGACCGTGCGGCACAACAGAAGATTTTCCGCTTCAGAGAGTACTTGCGACACAACCCCGACTGGTCATATATACCCGACCCATACTACGAAGGGCACGAAGGATTTGAACTCGTTCTCGACCTACTTGAGGATGGATGCCAAACCATTGTCGAGGAGCTTATGGAAGAGTAGCAACACACCCTCGAAAAAGACGATATAATTAAAGCACAACACATTGCAAAAGAGATTGGGCGCACATCCTCGAATGCTGCGCCCAATGCTATAAAATAATCGGTATTTTACACCATATCCCAGCCTAACACGGTTAGAAGAGGTATCCTGTGTTGATGTAGAACGCACCCTTACCATCCTGCTTACGTAGCTTGCCAACTGGCATACCATACTCCAAGCAGACGATAAAGTTCTGGTTCATAATAAAGCGGAAGCCTGCACCCACCGAGATATGCGGGCGGTCACTATCCGCACCCATTGCCATATACTCATCATACTCGCGCTTTGCCTTCTCATACTCCACCTGCGATGAGAAGTCTGCAGCAGTACGCTTAAACGACATATCGTAGTTTTTGGTAACCATAGTACCGTCGCTAAAGAGATTAAGACCGAATGAGATATTCTGCTTCCACAGCGTAAACGATACAAAACGCCACCTAATCTCGGCATTATACGATGCCATATCAAGACCCTGCACACGATTACGCATAATACCACGTATTGTACGGTAGCCACCCATACCATCGCGGTCATAGGTCTGACCCATAGTTGTTATATAGGGCAAAACGTAGTATGGCGCACTACTGCCAAATGTACCCTCATAGTTAAGGCGATAGGCAAATGTTAGGATATCCTTCTTAACGATGGGCACATAGTGACGGAAGGTCACAGAGTAGCGGTAGTAGGGATTGGTCGTACCCAACCACTTGGGAGCAAGCGTCACGTGTGCCTCTGCCCAAATACCACGTGAGGGTGCGCCCTCCTTATCACGTGAATCATAGAGCAAACCGAGGCGCACAGCACTATTCAAGCCACCATCAGCCTCATTATCGGGAATAATGCCCCACGTGCGATACTGCTCGTAGATGGTAGGCTCGGAGTCGGGGAACATCTTATGCTCATCCTTATTCTTGTTTATCTTCGCACGGTTAATAGCACCCTGCTTAAAGTAGCTCAAGTGGTAACCAGCCTCCCAGAAGAACTTGTTTTTAAGGATATTACCCGTAAAGTCAGTCTTGAATAGGATAGCAAGACGATCAGTGCGGTACTTCGGCGTATAGATGTAGTTATCCATATTGCTTTTATCTTTACCCAAAGCCACCATCTCGTGGTCATAGTACGACATATAGCCATTGAAGCCATAGAAGTCAAGAGCCTTGTCGTTTGTGGCGGTAAATGTTGCCGAGAGACGCACACCTGGAATCAAGAACTTATTGTCATACGACACAACATACAGCTGCGAACCCTTGGTAAAGAAGGATGCCTCGAAGTACCACTGCTGGCGCGTGTTAGGATATGTTGAGCCATCACCAAAGTCATAAATATTGAGCAGTGCTCCCAACTGAAAGCCCTTATCAGCGTCAAAAGCCACTGCAGGCAGAGGTCCAAAGTTATATCCAGTCTTTACAATCTCCCTCTTCTTTTCAGGCGCAGGGCTACCAGCAGCACCCTCATCAGCAGTCTGTGCATATAGCGACGACGACAACGTAAGGGTAAGTAGTAGAGCAATTACAGATTTCAATCTCATAGTTTGGGTTGTTTAATATTTTTTACGTGGAAAAATCTCTTGTCTAATCTGCTCGTAGGTGTGGCGCAGCTCGGGATACATCAATAATCGGATGTCCGACACCAACACTCGTATAAGACGATATGTCTCGTGGGCGATGATAGGTGCTGGTAGCAGAGCTACAACAACAAGTAATGCCCACTGCCACGGCAAGCAGACAAAGGCTACAATAGCATAGATAATCATCAGCACAGGCCACATAACAAGGTTCACAAGGTAACGCACCGAGTTACGGAAGGCGTAGTCCTTGAGCTTGGTAAAGAGGAAGTGGCATACGCCATTTATTGGCAGCGTGAGTATCGACACAGGCAACACATAGGGCAGTGCCACCAACAAAAATAGGCACTTCAAAATACGTGACAGCACGGGATACTTGACCGATACAGACGACATACTTATACGCTTCGAGTGTCGCATCTCGTGAGCCGCACTACCGAGCTTGATGAGTCTATCGAAACGCTCCGCATCTCTCTCGCGCAGCTCTGATAGATACTTTACAGTACGCGCATTTGCCGCGAAGTGGGCATCAAGACCGCGTAGCCGAATGCCGGGCTGTGTATCGTTGATATGCTTTACGCGCTGCTTGACCACCGTAGCACATATCTCGTATGTAGCGTTATAGTTCTCGTCGTCGGGGATGTAGAATATGGTCTGCTTCATACGCTCGGCAAGCAGGTCACGCATAGTGTTTATCTGCTCGCCAGAGTTAAGCTCGCTGTGCTCTGCCACAAACTCGCCTACGTTGATAGGCTCACCCACCTCGACACGTACCGTTGAACGAAAACGGAAGAAGTTGCCATAGCGCAGACCCACAGGCACGATATATAGCGGCATATCTGGCATTAGCTCCTGCGCCGAAAGTGCGATACGGAAGATACCCTTGGAGAGTGGTAACGACGAGTATTTTGTCTGGTGCGTACCCTCGGGGAAGATACAGAAAGGGACTTTGTCGCGTAGTACGCAGGCAGCCTTCTCAATGGTCTCATTATTCTTTTTCACCTCTTCATAGCCGTCACGCATACGCATAATGGGCATAATCTTGAGGAAGGTGAGAATACGCGCAAATGTAGGATTTTTGAAGATGTCGGCACGCGCCACAAAGACCTTCGCCTTGGCATCCATTGCCAATATCACCAATGCATCCATAAGGGCATTGGTATGGTTTGGCGCATAGATAACAGCTCCATCTGTGGGCACGCGCTCCCTGCCCACATAGCGAATCGTGCGATACGACAACTTCAACGCGAAGTCTACATAATGCCTCAAAAAGCTATATAGCGGATCGTAGTCCTGTATCTTCTTTTCGCGTGCCATAGCCTCTACTCAATTGCCTTTCGGCGAAAATATGATGCAATGATAAGACCAGAGATGATATGCCATACACCCCACAAGGCTGTGATAATGACCATACCACCATTATTGCTCCAAGTCTCAAGCGGGAAGATTGCAGTATTGAAAAGCAACACCAAGCCAAGACCCGAGTTCTGAATACCCACCTCAATCGTTAGTGAGCGTCGATCTGCCATCGGCACCCTCATAAGTTTACCACCAAAGTAACCCGTAGAGAGCGCGCATAGGTTGTGTACAATAACAATAACAAAGGCACAAGCAATACAAGTAAAGATGCTCCACTCTCGCTCAAACGACGACACGACCTGCCAGAATGAGGCTGCTACCATACAGATAAAGAGGAGTATTGATAGCACCTGTGCTGGCTTGGTGATATGCTTTGTTGCATTGGGGAAGTAGCGCGCAAAGAGGATACCCAATACAATGGGCACACCCAGCAAGAGGAGTATCTGCTCAAGCATAGGCATAAATGGAATCACCAACATCGGGATATCGCTCTTAATGGCAATGATGCTGCTATAAAGCGTACCCCACACATAGAAGTTAATGGGCGTGATAACGGGTGCAAAGGCTGTTGTGATAGCTGTCATCGACACCGACAGTTCGATATTACCCTTTGCAAGCGACGAGATAAAGTTTGAGATATTACCACCTGGGCACGACGCAACGAGAATCATACCGAGGGCAACCATAGGTGTAATAAAGGGGCTCAAGGCAATAGCGACACAGAAGGTCACAGCAGGCAAGCCTATCCACTGCAATACAATACCCGTAACCACAGATTTAGGATGCTTAAACACCTCTTTAAACGTCTCAAGCTTGATGCCGAGAGCCACTCCAAACATCACAAATGCCAAAATGATGTTTACCACCATCATTCCACCACTGCCAAAGTTAATAGACAGGCTATTCAGTGCCTCTAACTGTTCCTTCATAAACACACAAAACAGTGCCTCCCACTTGGGGATAGCGGTTAAAAATTAGTAGCTGATTATACAAAGCAATAAACGAATATCACCAGAGTTGACAGTACGCCAATTGCAGTGATTGCACAGCAACAACACTATATATCGTGCGACAAATTTATATTTAATATTTCGTTTTTGCCACTATTTTGGACATTTAGACGGATAATTACATATTTATACTTACTGATTTTTCACTAAATTCAGGTCTTATAACCAAGATTGCTTTAATTTTTACCTAATATAACCAACAATAAATATCCACAAATACAGAGCGAATTACCTTAAATGCTATGCATATTAGACAACGCTTATAAAAATTTATGTACACATTTGCATTTATGCAGTATTTTTCATAAATTTGCATAACCATACAAAGTATTGCGTACAGCGATGTAAAGCAGTGATACATTTAGAGTTATTTTCAAATGTCTCTCTTTGTTTCTTATGCATCTACGCCATACATTTAGTTACTGACAAAACTAAAAAACATATTTTATGCATTCACTTTTTGCGCGCGCAAGCATCGCGCTTGCGCTGTTGGCTACTTGTGTACTTACTGGATGCTCCAATGAAGAGGTTGAGATTCTTCGTGGCGTGCAGCTATCTACTAATGGCGTAGCCGTGTGTGCCGAGGGCGGCACAAAAGAGATAGCCGTGACAGCCTATCCCGAGGATGAGGCGTGGCAGGTAGTCGTAGATAACGAGGAGGAGTGGTTTGATATTTCAACACATCCAAACACCATTACCGTTACTGTGAAACGTAACGACAACACCGAGCCTCGCAGAGCATCATTTAGCGTAGTGAGTCCAGAGGGTCACTTCGAGCCCTATGCGCTAACAATCACACAGGAGGCTGCAGGCGTTGCTACACTTACCACCAATGCTCCCGAGATATTTGAGGTTGACTCCGAGGCCTCAAGCTACACATTTGTCGTTGAGTCCAACACCGCGTGGACGACATCATCAACTGCCGAGTGGGTAAGCGTCACGAGTGACAATGACGCTATGCGAATGACAATAGCCATTGAGCAAAATGCGACAGACGATGTGCGCGAGGCAGAGATCATCGTAACGACAACTGCCACATATCAGCCGCTTGAGTGCCGAATGACACTACGTCAAGCACCACGCAGCAACAACGCCTACTATAAGTTGGTAGGTAGCTGGGAGATTACTGCCCCCAAGTGGTTCTACTCGCCTAACGGCTCACTCAACAGCCTCGACTATGCGCCAAACCCCTCGGACTACTACCTAATCTTCAACATCGAGGAGGGCGTATATGGCGAGAGCCTTATTATGAGTGACTTCCTATACCCTGGCACACAGCTCGAAGTACGCTACAACAGCACCACAGGAGGCTTCACAATACCTTTCGGCTGGACTGTGCTGTCGTATGACGTATTCTTGTATGTAACACTCGTAAGCTCGACATCATTCTCGTATGCGGCAGTAGAGGTCGACGTAGAACCTAACAGCGACGTTACAGTCTTGACACCCGATATGCCACAGGTTGATGGATACAACTACGTAGGCTTCGGACTATGGACATACGACGAAAATGGCAATAAGGAGGCTCTCGGATCAAACTATATGCCCACAATGTTCCCTATGGGCGATATTGAGTTTAGAAAACGCGACGAGTAATTCACATAGATAGTAACTTACACGATATGAGACTATTTAACATACGATATATTGCTACAATTGCGACAGCAGTAATGGTTGCGCTGTCGTGTAGCGACACAACAGAACAGATTGACACTCCTCCAACATCCGAGGGTCGTATAACACTCGACATCTCATCGCCAAGCCAACTCTTCAGCGAGGAGACAACAACTGGCGAGAGCTCGGTGCATTTCAAGACTATGGGTGGTGACATAACGATAGATGTAGTCACAAATGCCAAGGCGTGGAGCTTCAATTGCAATGATGCAGAGTGGTTGACGCTCTCTTCTGATGAATACTTTCTATATATAGAGGCTGAACCCAACCTCACAGATGAGCGACGCAACGCGGTGGTAACCATCACAGCAGGCGAGAATGAAAAGGCTGTCCAGAGAGTGTTACACATCACGCAGAACCATAGCGGCAATGCCGAGATAGCGTTAGCCGTGAGCAAGCACAACTTCAAGGCACATACCGACCTGACACACCTGGTTGCGGTGACTACCAACGTCGAGGAGTGGAGTTTCGACACAACGTGTAGCTGGCTCTTTGTGGAGCGTACAGACGAGGGTCTGCTGCTTCGTGCCGATAGCAATGCTACGCACTTGTAGCGTAGCGCGACGATAGAGGTTACGGCAGGTGTGGGCGATGACAAGGATGTTGCCACACTCAACGTATCACAGGATGGCACAGCCTATATTGAGTTGAGCAGCCATAATGTAGCAACCGATGATGATGGTGGCACTCGCAGCGTAGCCGTTGTGGGTAATCCCGAGTTAGAGTGGCACGTGGAGAACGCCTCGGCAGAGTGGTTTACGGCAACCAAGGATGCAAACAACGTGGTCATCAGCGTAAACTCTAATGTAGGTGGCAACCAGCGCGTAGGAAGTGTCGATGTGGTCATTGGCGACGAAGATAACTCGGCACGCGCCACAATCAACATACGTCAGATAGGACCCGACACCGAGGAACTAATATATGAGATTGAGATAACCGTGCCCAACACCCTTATTACCGCAGCTCCCGTAATCACAGCAGGTGGCGGCGGGCATATAGTGGTGGACTGGGGCGACGGCACAGACAAGGAGGAGTTTTCGAATGTACGTGGCAAGCACACCTACACCAAAACAGGTCTATACACCATAACCATCACAGGCGAGGCTAAATCACTTAAGTTTGGTCGTGATAATGAGTTTAGCGAGGAGCTGCGCAACGTTATATCGTGGGGTAAGCTCGGTTATACATCAGCTGCAGATATGTGTCTTGGTTGTTCACGATTAGAATATATCCCCAACGACGTGGCTGGCTCGTTTGCAGGTGTCAAGAGCTTCAATGGTGCATTTTCTTGCTGTGCATCGCTCAAGGAGATACCTGCAGGTTTATTCCGCTATGCTACTGAAGCCAAGCGTTTCGAGGACTGCTTCTCACACTCGGCATCTATCCGCGAGATTCCTGCCACCCTTTTTGAGAATTGCAGCTTGGCTGAAGACTTCTCATACGCCTTCTATGCCACAGGTACGGGCGTGGTGACAACGAGCAGTACCCTATCTAACTTCGACACTGTTCGTGAGCAGGTGAAGGCGGGCATTCTCAAGAGTATCCCCGAAGAGCTCTTTGCAAACTGCGCTAATGCCAAGCAGTATGACTATGTGTTTGGAGCCACTGCGATAGAGACAATACCCGAGACACTGTTTAAGTCGGCTGCCAATGCCACAACATTTATGGGTGCGTTCTCTGCCTGCGTATATCTTAAGAGAATACCCACAGGGCTTTTAGCAAATGCTACGTCGGCACTCGACATTAAGTATATGTTTGCAGGCTGTGAGTCACTCACAGAGATTCAGTCGGGTATATTCACAAATAACTCTACGGTGACCAACCTTGAGTACATCTTCTATAAGACAGGTGTAACGAGCCTACAAAGTGGTATATTTGAGGGTCTCACCTCTGTCAAGACCATAGGCGCGGTATTTCAGGATTGCAAACAGCTCACCACCGTCGAGGAGGGTCTGTTTGATGGTCTAACGTCTGCCAAGTCATTCCGTTACTGCTTCGCTGACTGCACAGCACTTCGCAGCATCCCCGAGGGTCTACTTCGTGGTATGAGCTCGGCATACGAGTTTACATATATGTTCCACAACACGGCTCTCGAGTATGTTCCCGCAGGGCTCTTTGCCGAGGCAAGAGACTACTCATCAGCAGACTTTACATATATGTTCTCGGAGTGTGCAAACCTTAAGACGGTGCCAGCAGGTCTCTTTGACCGCTTCACAAAGGTCACATCGCCTGGATATAAGAACCTCTTTGACAGTTCAGGTGTCGAGACTATCCCCGCAGGACTCTTTGCCAACAGCACCTCCGTATCATCGGGCTTTGAGAGCGTATTCGAGAATTGTCCAAAGCTCCAGACCATCGAGGGCTCCATCTTCCCCACTACAACAAGCGTAAGCTCTATCGCCTATGCCTTTTGTAACTGCCCTATGTTGGAGAGTATACCCGAGGATCTATTTGCGCCATTTGGTGATGCCAAGCTGAAGTTTACCGCTACATTTGCTGCTTGCAGCTCGCTTAAGATTATCCCCGAGAAGCTCTTTGCAAACAACCCGAAGGTCAAGCAGTTCTCAGAGACCTTTGCCGACTGTACGTCACTTGAGAGCATTCCCGAAAAACTCTTGGCAGCCTGCACCGAGATAACAACGGTTAAGGGTATGTTCCACGGCTGTACATCACTCGCGACCATTCCCGCCGACCTCTTTAGTACGTGTGTGGCGATAACAAGCTTTGAGACAACATTTGCCGAGTGCTCATCGCTGAAGAGCATCCCCGAGGAGCTGTTCCACGCAATTGGCACAAAGACATCGAGCATAACATTCTCGGAGTGCTTTGCAGAGTGCACATCTCTTGAAAGCATACCAGCGTCACTGTTTGATACTGTGCGCCGCATCAACTACATTGATAGTTGCTTTACAGGGTGCGTATCGCTCACAGGCGAGTCGCCATATACGCTTATCACAGCCGAAGATGGCACCGAGAGAAAGGTACACCTCTACGAGCGCGAGCGTGGCGACGATTTCCCCAATGCACCCGTATCAAAATCGGCTCACGCCGAGTGTTTTGCAGGCTGCACAGGGCTTACAGACTATGAAGATATGCCAGATACGTGGCGATAAAACTTAAATAATGCTATGAAGAGAGTATTGATATATATGTACACCGCACTGCTCGTTGCAGTGGTGGGATGTACGCCTGAACAACCAGAGATTATATACCCCGAGCCCGACTATGCCAATGTGGAGCTGTCGTCAGCAAGTGCCGTCGTTGAGCGTGAGGGTGGCGTAAAGGAGATTTTTGTTAACACCAACCGTGAGTCGTGGCGTGTTGAATGTACTTCGGAGTGGGTAGACTACAGCATCGAGGATAACTCACTCAAGCTTTATGTCGATGCCAACGACGCTGATGCCAGCCGTATGGCCATCATCCACGTTGTGGCAGGTAGCGAGCCAGACACCGCCATAGCGCGCTTCAAGCTAATGCAGCTTGGCAGTTCTGCACGCGACCTCTCGGCAGTAGCAACAGCAAATAGCTATATAAGCACGACACAGACCACCGTTAAATTCCGTGCCGACGTTAAAGGTAATGGTGCGGGCGATGGCAACTCACGCTATATGGCTACGTATGGTGTAAAAATCGAGGGCGCAGCCTATGCCGACGTGGTATGGGAGGCGACATTTGATGGCGACAAGACACGTAGCTGCGACATCATTGCAGGTAGCCCGCTATACTCTGCAAGCGATGCAAGCATCTATCTCACTACGGGTGCTACCGAGGGTAATGCCCTGGTAGGTCTATTCAACAGCCGCGGCGAGATACTCTGGAGCTGGCATATCTGGGTTACCGACGACGAGATAGGAGAGTCAAATGCCAATAACTTGACGTGGATGGATCGCAACCTCGGCGCACTGACTACTGATATGGACGATATCGCAAACCGCGGTATGCTCTACCAGTGGGGACGCAAGGAGCCATTCCTACCATCGCCTGCCGCCTATGTCGAGATGCCCACACACAGCTATGACGACGATTATAACATCACCGAGAGCGAGGAAGAGTACTACGCGATACAGGCAGAGATAGAGGCTAATCGCGTGGTTGTGAATATAAATAACACGCAGCGTGGCGACGGTGTTGGCGAGTGGCAGTATGTGGGCTACCCTGCTCCCGTTGCTCTCAATGCCCCAGGAAATATCGACTACGCCACAAAGCATCCTATGACCATACTCGCCTGCCGCACCGATATAGCCATCGGCGAGTATGTCTTCGACTGGTATATGCAGCAAGACCTTATGAATACGTCGGGAGTGCTTATGCAGTCGGAGTCGCAGCTATGGGGCGATGCCGAGCCTAACAGCGAGTATAAGACAATGTTTGATCCCTGTCCTCCTGGCTATTGCATTCCTCCACGTGGTGCCTTTGGCGAGATACCCGCGGAGTATGCCTGCACGTATGTCAGCGACGAGTGGACAAAGGAGCCTTATGGCTGGCGTTGGACGGGTGGCACAGGCGACTTCTTCCCCTCTACGGGAAACCTCGATGTCTCGGGACTCATTGGCGAGACCTCGGAGAAGATGCTCTACTGGACCGCCGATAGTTTTGGTAACGACAGCGCAGGCTTCGGCAAGGCTGCAACGCTCTTTGTCGCCTTCAACGACATATACTACGGCATATACCCGCTTCTTGATGCCACTGTTGCGGGCTCGTGGTACTCATACGGTGCACGCGCCTATGCAGCATCTGTGCGCTGCGTGAAAGAGCAGAAGTAACGACTGGAAACAATAAAAACTAATAATTCTAACACAATGGAGAAAACAATTTACTCAACCCCCGCTATCACGGTAGAGGATGTGATGGTGGAACACGGCTATAGCTACAGCTATGGCGATTATGGCGAGCCAGGTCAGGACTCTGGCTATAACGATTATGATGATGATCTCTAAAAATTGAATGGCTATGAAGAAGATTTTTATGTTTTTGTCTTTCGTTGCTGTAGCAGCAATGGGACTTACAGCTTGCCATAATGAGTTTGAGGAGACCAACGTCAACAATCCCGAGGTAATCCCCAGCGAGGTGCTTATTAGCTTTGTTGCCGATGCTACGACAACACGTACAGCAGTAGATACCTCAAGCGATGAGGCTCCCGTGTTTAGCTGGAGCGATGATGAGACCTTTACCGTTCTGGAGCAGACAGATGCTCTTGCCGTATCGTCTAATGTAACATACGAGAAGGTTGAGGGCAAGACAAATATCACAGCTGCATTTGCCACCAACGAGGGTAAGGCGGAGTACAAATATGTCACCGTATACCCTGCAAGTGGCTTTAAGTCAGCCGAGAGCATTGACGTAGCTACCCTTCAGCTGCCCGCCACACAGACTATGGCAGAGGCATCTTATGACCCCAATGCCGACCTTATGGTGTCGAAGCCTGTGGTAGTAGATGCACAGCCCACCGCAGCACAGCAGGTGGCGTTTACACGTGTAGCTGCCGTTGTCAAGATGACACTCAAGAACTTTGAGCTTGAGGCGGGCGACGAGGTAGAGAGAGTTATCTTCACTGCCGAGGGCGAGAAGACGCTTGCAGGTAGTGTTAACGTCGACCTTAACGCTCCCCACGAGTTCACTGTGAATGAGGGCGTAAACAGCGTGAGTGTAGCAACCAAAGCATCTGATGACATATATTTCAATGTGTTGCCCACCGTGCTTGAGGCTGGCGATGCTTACACTATCACTGTTGTTACCAATAAGAGGCTCTATGTAAAGCAGGGCAAGATTGCCGAGGGCAAGACCCTTACGCTTGAGGCAGGTATGGTTAACCGCTTTGGTGTAAATATGCAGGGTGTTGTTGCAAGTGAGAAGTGGGTGCTTGTACGCGACGCCTCAACCCTTGAGGCTGGCGATATAGTGACTATTGCCACAAAGAACTATAACTATGTTATGGGTTGTAACCGTGTAGCCAACTACCCATACGCTTCATACAATACCGACATCATTAAAGTTGGAGATTATCTCTATCACCCAATCATCACAAATCCCGAAGATGATTATGAGTATATGGTTCAGCCTCTGATACTTGCAAAGCAGGATGCAAATAAGGCTGCATTCGATTTCTACGATGGAATAGATTATGAGAATGTTGCCAAGAAGACAGGATACCTTACAAGTGCCGAGACAAACAACTATCTCCAACTCAAAGATTATCCGTCAAGGAACTCTGCATTTGAAATCTCAATTACAGATGGTGTAGCTACTATCGAAGCCAAAGATAGCGAGCACAAAAACAAACTTTTGAAATTCTATAACTATAATCCAAACGCAACTACATCATCATATCGTCGTTTTGTATGTATAGATGCTGCAAACATAGACGCAACAAAACACGATGACGTCTGCATATATAAGTTGGCAGGAGCCAAGGGTATTGTACCCGTTGCAGGTGCTGCTGTCACCGTTCCCGACGAAGATGAGCCAGTTGTGATTGGCATAGAGGGTGTTGCAGAGTTGACAGCATTTGAGGAGGTTACATTCAACTATGTTGGCGACTGGACAATCGAGGCTACAAGCGATGCTGCTTGGCTCACACTTGAATACGCAGATGGCGTTCTTCGCTACCTTGCTGGTGCAAATGAGGGTACTACACGCAAAGCAAATGTCACTATCACTGCTACTCACGATGGCGAGGAAACAAAGAGCTGGACATTCCAAGTTGTTCAGAAGGGTGCTCCTATTAAGGTTACTATTGCCGAGTTTATAGAAAAGAAGGTAGATGCATATATAGATTATGAGGTTACTGGTAAACTTACCAAGAAGGCAACAAGCGCATCGGGTAGTACGACTATCACTGATGCTGCTGGCAACACTGCAACCTTCAAGTATATAGATATGACTGATGGCACCGCATTCATCAGCAACTCAAGCATCAACATTGGCGACATCGTTACTATCGTAGCTGCAGTATCAAGTGAGGCTACTGGCGGTTCAAGCGCAGCTCACGCTATCTGTAAGGGCTACTACAATCTGCAGGCAGAGGTAGAGAACGAACTCGTTGCTTATACGGGTGGCAGCGTGGATATCACTCTCAATAAATTGGGAACAATAGCTCCAGTAGGCAATATCTCTTGCACAACAGATGTAGACTTTGCCGAAGTTACCTACACAACCAACGCTAACAAGGCTACCATCACGCTTTCTGCCAATAGTGGCGCACCTCGTCAGGCGATTGTGACATTCACCGACGGCTATGCCACAACCTCGGTTGCTGTTGTTCAGAGTGCCGACACTACAAAGGGCAACACTTGGGAGCTTGTTACCGATGCATCAACCCTTGCAGAATGTGACCAAGTTATTATTGTCGCCAAGAATTACGATGTGGCAATGAGTACAGCCATCGCAAGTGAGCGTCGTAGTGCTACTGCAGTTACCAAGCTTGGTAACTACTACATCACCCCCACTCTCGAAACCCAGACCTTGGTTTTGGTAACCGGCTCGACTGACGGTACATTTGCCTTCTACGATGGTGTTAACAAGGGCTACCTTGTATCGAGCAGCACATCGTATGAGCTCAACAACCAGAGCTACATCGATGCTAACACCTCGTTCACCATTACTATAGCCGACGGCATAGCTACCATTGGGAATAAGGAGGGTACGTATAATGAGAACAAACTGTACTACCGCGAGGGCTCTTCATATAACTACTTCTATAGTGGCGAAACAGAGAAGCAGGCTATCTGCCTCTATCGCTTGGTGGGCGTTAAGGGCAGCATCCCTGCAACACCTGCCGATGTAACAGTTCCTGCAGATACAAAGAAGGTTGTAATTCCCGAGGAGGGTGCTGCCGAGGCAACACCTATCAACGATGTAGTATTCAACTATGTTGGCGACTGGACAATCTCTGCTACTGCAAATGCCGATTGGATTAGCTTTGACTTTGACAAGGCAAATAACAAGCTTACCTACACAGCTTTGGCGAATGAGGGTGAGGCACGCGAGGCTACTGCCACCATCAAAGCTACTATGGAGGGTCAGGAGACACTCTCTTGGACATTCAATCTTCTCCAGAAGGGCGCACCAATGGAGGTCTCAATTGCAGAGTTCATTGAAAAGTCAGTAGATGTAAATGTATCATATAAGATTACAGGTATAGTAACAGTTGCATCTACTACGGAGAGTGGCTATTACTCGCTTGCAGATGAAAATGGAAATGTTGCCCAAGTAAGATATGTATATACTGACGGAGGCGATATATTGTGCAAACAAAATATTATCGAGGTTGGCGATGTGATGACCGTTACTACTGTTGTAACAACAAGCAAGGGTAAGGGCGGCAGCAGTTCACAGCACTCTATCTACAAGGGTCACTATCGCTTAACTGCAACTGCAGATAAGGATCTTATTGGTTACGAGGGTGGTACCGCGACCTTTAATATTGCTACATCGGGCAATCTATTACCCGAGGGCGAGGTTGTCAAGGGCGCAACAGCAGAGGCTTACGACTTTGTAACCTTTGATTGCACCGACAATGCAGCGACTGCAACCGCAACATTTGCAGCAAATAGCGGTGCAGCACGCAGTGCAGAGTTTAAGTTCACATACGGTTTGGCATCTGTAACCCTTGCTGTCGGTCAGTATAACCACCCTGATGTAAAGAAGGGCTGGTTCCTCGTTACCAATGTTAATGAGCTTGCTGTGGGCGATAAGGTGATTATTGCCGCAAAGAGCCCAGAGGGTAATGAAGACTATGCAATTAAGAAGTACACAAGTAGTTCTGCTTCTACATCGTCTGGCATTGCAATTGAGCTTCTTGGCAATTCGATTAGAAGCGTAGATGGTGTAGAGCAATTTACACTTGAAAGTGGACACACTGATTATGCAGGTACTTGGGCATTTAAGGGCGATACTTACAGTAAGTACCTATATCCAAATTCTAGTAGTATTAAGATAAATTCTACATTAGATAACAAAAGTTCTTGGATAATAGAGATTGCATCTGATGGTAAGGCTACATTAACATCAAAGATAGGTAGCAGTAGCTCAAGCAAGAATACAATGATGCTTAACTGGACCTCATCAAATCAGACTTTTGGTTTATATACTGCTACAACAACTGGCAAGGGTGCAATTTACATCTATAAGTACTTCAAATAGTTATGAATCTTATCAAGATATCTTTTTTAAGGGTTATGGTGGCGTGTGCCACCATAGCCTTTATGCTATCGTGTGACCCAACAGAGGAGCAGGTGGTGGAGCATCCCGATATTAGGCTAAATATCACTGTGGATGATATCACGGCAACAACAGCAAAGATAAAGGTTACGCACGACGGCGAGAGTAGCGATACTTGGTATGGCTTTGTCACCGACGACACCTCAACAGATGCAGCAACGCTTATCGCCGCACAGGTTGCCGAGGGCATAACAGCCGACGAGATACACCGCAGCAAGCAGTATATAACAATACTTGAGGCTCTGCAGCCCGAAACATCATACCGCTATATAGCTATTGGCGTAAGTGCCGAGGGCGTTACGTATGGCGAGGTGTGCGCGGTGGAGTTCAAGACACTCTCAACAGGTGGCACAACACCCGATGACTACAACGGAATGAGTGCGAATGATGCGTGGACGGTGATGTACATTGGCGAGGATGAGGTAAATGGCGTGGCATACGAGCACGTGGTAAAGGTGCGCAGCACGGACAACAACCCATACGCCATAACAATAGTCTATGCCGAGCAGTATGACCCCTACCAGCTACGCGACCTCGCAGAGGCGATGCTCGAGGATATGATGGCATATCTAAAGGAGTTCAACGCCACAAACGGCACGTCGTACAAGTTTAGCGATATGCTGTACACAGGCTCTGCCGCCGACCCATTCGACCTCAACCCTGGAATATACCGAGCATTGGCCATAGGCTACACGCCCGAAGGCGAGGAGAGTGGCTTGTATGCTGTAAGTGACGAGTTTGAAATAAAAGAGGCTATGGCATCGGCGGCATACAGCGCGTGGCTCGGCGAGTGGAACATCGAGGGACAAAATCACGCTGTTACACCCGTAGTATTGAGCAAGAAGATTGCAAACAAGTCATTCACGATGACGGGCTGGGAGGGCTACGACGACCTTGCAATAGAGGTGGAGTACAACGCCGAGCTGGATGCGATATTCTTCTACTCGCAGCTTGTTGCCGAGGACTACGACCTCGGTGCGGAGTATGGCAAAGCAGATATATACCTCTTTGCAGGCGACGAGGATGGCTACTACTACGACAATAAAGATGGCGACTACTACATAGCCATTGGCGGCATACTCGATGATGGCGTGCGCGCAATAGTACGCTACGGTGTTAATGTGCCAGGCTATCCCAAGTTTGTACAGATGTTCTTTATGGCAGACATCGACGGCAATTTCTACGCTCTCACTGCCGAGGACGACATACCGTCGTTCATTGCAGGTATGAACGCCACACAGAACTAATGGGCGTTAAGTAAAAGACAAGAAGGGGATGACTAAAACTGAATTAGTCATCCCCATTTTATTTGGATTGCAGTATTTATAGTGTCTGGGCGTCTGACATATACTCATAATCGCGTGTTGCATTTACTGGACATACAGCCGTATTTACAACATCCTGCTCGTCGCTCACAATGACTAATACCTCAAGATTTGCTGTCACCCAACTATTATCTATGGTCACAGAGTAACTCTTCTCGGCAACCTGACCAACTGAAAGATAGCCGAGGCTATCGCCCAACATATAATCCTGATTGTAACTGTTTGCTATATAGCGCAGTGCGTGGTTAGCAACCCTATGCAAATCAGAAGTAGCACCACTTTGATCGGGAGATGATATATTGTTTTCGAGCACCCATACAGCAATATTATACTTCTGCTCCTTTGCCGCCTTCACATCTACATCAATAGAGAGTTTTCCAGATTTTGCAGATGTTGTAATGGCGATACCAGCATCTGCGCCAAACATATTGCGGTTGGCGTTGAAGATATTGCTCATCGTGGTATTCACAAAGGTAATATTTGATGAGCCACGAGCTATTGTGCCATCTGCAAAGTTCAGATACATAGACGGATAACCCGTTGGGCTATAGAATTTATTCACAACGGTTGCTGCATAGGAGTATGCAGGATCAACACCAGAGGGTGCAAACGAGCCACCGTGTATCGCCACCTCGTTGTAATATCCCGCAAACTTTGAATTAGCCAAAGCATTGAGGCGGTCAATAACCTGTGGACAGTAGCCACAATTAACGCCTGTATGGTCAACTATGAGCAGCCTGTGGTTGAAAGGTGACTCAATGATAGGCTCGTCACCACTTTCAGGCTCCTTGCCTGCAACGAAGTCGTATGCACGGATATAGTCAGCATACTTACTCCATTCGGGGTGCGCCTTATATGCTGCAACTGCGCTCTCGGGAACATAAATTGTGCAACCGATATAGGTATACATACCCGATGAGTCGCTCAGCAGCGCATAATTACCCAAAGATGGAGGGGTGGTAGCACGAATATATAGCTTCTGCATATTGCCACAATTGGTAAAAGCTCCAGCAGCAATGCTCTTGATACCGCTACCAATATGTACCTCCTCAAGATTTTGAGATTTAAAGAATGCCGAACCACCGATAGTAGTCACGCTATGCGGAAGGTAGATAATCTGCAAGTCACTATTATAGAATTCAACACTATTTACCGCTGTCACACTCGCATCACAGGTGATACAATATAGCGAGTAACACATTTCGCCAATACATACACCAGACTCGTGCGACGTAATATTAGCATCGAATGGCTGCGATTTAATTGTGACAAAATCGCCACCATAGGTGTTATACCACACTTGATTGTTTGCTGGATAGAAAACCTCAGCCTGCTCGGGGACAAACTCAAATGCGGACATCGGGAGTATCGTGCAGCGCGATATAACGACCTTTTTAGAGGTGCTCTTGGTCATCTTCTCGCCACGCGTATTCTCAATCTCAATGGTTATACCTCGACTAAATGTTTGAGGCATAAGACCAATATAAAACATTGTAGCACTGCTTTTTGAGAGCGCCACGCCATCGGCACAGTTGAGCGTAATTGACTTAATAGGGCTCTTGTCCGCAACAAACGATGCTGTAGCATCATCGACATCAATCTGTATATTGCCAGCGAGTTGCTCACCATTGTTGCCCGTGAGCTTTATGGAGCGTATACTCTGGTTATCGCCCTTAAGAGCTATCCTCAACCAGCCATATATATTCTTAAGACCAATATTCTCGGTTACACTCTGCGAGACCATTATATTTCCTCCTGCGCCATAGCTATCCTCTACATAGTGCTGCTCGGCTATGGTAGTCACATTAACGGTATTAGCCGCCATATTATAGACATAGTTGGCGTTATCAGGATATAACACCACGATACTACCCTCCTTACTCGGCTTTGTAACATTGCCAACGGGAGTAATCTCTCCCGAGCGATCACCTGTATTACCTTGAAACTGCCACTGCTGATACGCCTCTGACTTATAGAATACCGTCAACAAATCGTTCTTATTCCACACCGTCTTGCAGGCATCATCGAGATAAATACGCGTATCATCGCCCTCAAGGCTCACATTAAGAGCAAGGTTTTGTTCCACGCGCTCCTCAACGCTAACAGACTCGACATCAATCTCATATTGTGAACAGCCTACAAGGGCTACCAATGCAAGCAAAAAAAGATATACACATCTTCTCATTTTACCAATGTGTTTAGCAGATTAAAACTTCTCATTCAGATTATCAAACATATATCTCACACCAAAAAACAACTTGCTGCACCACAAAAGTACTCTTTTTTTTGGCATAGACAAACGATTGCCCATAAAAATTCGCACTAACATATTTTTATCTATGCTGCACTCTTGTTTATTGTGCGGCAATTTTATAACTTTGTAATAACTATAACAAACATCTCAAACATTACGAAGATATGAAAGGCGTTAAGTTGGAGCTATGCGCAATGATGGCAACCGCAATGGTGCTACTCATTGGATGTGTCGACAAGCAGGAAAATCTCTTTAAGGCGAGCGTAAACTACACAATTGAGGATGGCGTGATTATTCTTGACGAGCCAGCGCGCACTCCAAATCAGCAGTCAATGATAGAGTTTCGATGCGCGCCCCTTGATACTGTGCGCGTGGGCTTTGTGGGGCTTGGAATGCGTGGCCCTGGTGCAGTGGAGCGATTTACATATATCGAGGGCGTAGCTATCAATGGTCTATGTGACAAGTATGCCGAGCGCGCCGAGCGATGCCAGGAGTACCTCATCCGTGCCGAGATGCCGTTAGCTACGATATACTCGGGTGACGAGGGGTATAAGGCTCTATGCGAGAGCGACGACATAGACCTTGTATACATCGCCACACCGTGGCAGCTACACGTCGACGTGGCAGAGTACGCTATGAACCACGGTAAGCACGTGGCTATCGAGGTGCCGAGTGCCAACACCATCGAGGAGTGCTGGAGACTTGTCGATGCCGCAGAGCGCAACCGCGTTCACTGCACAATTCTCGAGAACTGCTGCTACGACCACTTTGAGCTGACTACACTCAATATGGCACAGAAGGGTCTCTTCGGCGACATTATACACGCCGAGGGCGCATACATACACAACCTTGAGCCATTTTGGAAACACTATGCCGACAATTGGCGTTTGGAGTACAACCAGGCACACAATGGCGACATATACGCCACACACGGTATTGGTCCCAACTGCCAAGCACTCAACATTCACCGTGGCGACAGGCTCGACTACCTCGTATCAATGTCTACAAAGTCTATAAATGGCTCGAAGCTCACGCAAGAGATGATGAATACCGAGGAGTGCAGGCAAGGTGACCAGATAAACACGCTTATACGTACGGTAAATGGATGTACGATTGATATGCAGCATAACGTGATGACACCACGCCCGTACAGCCGTATGTATCAGCTTGTAGGAACAGAGGGATATGCTAACAAGTACCCCATTCAGGGCTACACGTTCAAGCTTGACCACATACGCAACGTTGCAACAGACGAGAACGAAGTGCCCGATATTGAGGCCCTCGACCACCACACATTTGCACCCGCGGAGGTTGTCCAAGAGATGACGGCACGATATAAGCACCCCGTACAGCTTCAGCTTGTCAACGGAGTACCCCTGCAGGTGTATTCACTCACGGTGGGTGGTCACGGCGGTATGGACTATATTATGGACTACCGTCTTGTCTACTGTCTACGCAATGGGCTACCACTCGATATGGATGTCTACGACGCAGCCGAGTGGAGCAGTATGGGAGAGCTTACACGCATATCTATCGAGAATGGCAGCACGCCAGTAAAAATTCCCGATTTCACGCGTGGCGACTGGAATAAGGTTGATGGACTAACATTCTACTTTGCGGAGTAATAAGTGGCTATTATGAACGACAGACTATACGATATCGCCAATCAATTCTGTTTCGATGCACCCGCAGTTGACATTGCGACGCTCGGACAGGGCTTTATCAACGACACATACATTGTAACAACCTCAAAATCACGCTATATCCTCCAGCGCAAAAATCACAACATCTTCCCCGATGTGCGCGCTATGATGGATAACATCCAGCGCGTGACAACACACCTCAAAGCCAAGGTACGTGCCGAAGGAGGCGACCCCGAGCGTGAGGTGCTGACGGTTATTCCCACAAAGACGGGGGAGCTGTGCTACAATGAGGGTGATAACTTCTGGGCTGCATCGCTATATATCGAAGGCTCCATCACGCACGATACCGCCGACACACCGCAACTTGCCTTTATGGGTGGTCGCGGCATAGGCAAGTTTCAGGCTATGCTTGCCGACTTCACAGAGCCTTTAGCAGAGGTTATCAAGGGGTTTCATAATATTCGCTGGCGTTTTGAGCAGTGGGACAACGCTCTACGCGAGGATAGGGCTGGGCGCAAGGCATCTGTTGCCGCAGAGATTGAGTGGATAGAGAGCCGTCGTGAGCAGATGCTCGCATTTTGGGAGATGGTGGAACGCGGCATACTGCCTTTGCGTGTCACACACAATGACACGAAGTTAAGCAATATACTCTTTGATGAAAACGAGAATGTATTGTGCGTTATCGACCTTGATACTGTAATGAGCAGCACCTCACTCAATGACTTTGGCGACGCTATACGCTCATACACAAACACAGGAGCCGAGGACGATACCGACTTAAGCCGTGTGTCTATGAACATCGACACCTTCCGCCACTACACGAGTGGCTACCTTGCGGAGCGTAGTGCGACAATGACAGAGAGTGAGCGCGAATGGTTGGCATTCTCGGCACTTTATATCACCTGTGAGCAGGTATTACGCTTCTTGATGGACTATATTGATGGCGACACCTACTATAAAGTAGCCTACCCTACTCACAACCTTGTCCGCGCACGTGCCCAGCACAGACTCCTGGAGAGTATGGAGCAGCAATACGCCACAATGCAGGCAATAGTAAGAGAGCTATTATAGCGCGTAGCCCCTTATAATCAAGCAGTAAAGAGTGATTAATACTCCTTCCACCAATCCTTTTTATGGTGGAAGACTATCTTGTCGTCGTTGCGGCGACCCTTCTTGATGAATGGTATCTGGTAGCTTACACCAAACTCTATTAGCTCGCAGATGTGCAAATGCGTCTTTGCAAGAGCCTGGAGGTATATATTATCGTAGATGCGATACTTCACACCAAAGCGTATATAGTGAAATGCCTCGTTAACACCCACATCATCAGATTTATAAAATAGCGGACGGGGACCACGTCCATAGATAGGATGGTCGTTATCGTAGAGGTTACGCACTGGGTTGAAGAGGTAGACACCCCAGTCAACCATCGCCGTAAAATTACCAAACTTAAACTCATTGTTTATTGACAAACCGCCTCGCATACGACGCCACTTCTCGGTAGTTGTCACATACATACCACGATTAGTGTCGGGATTACCGATAGCATCGTTATAGAAGAGGTCAGCTCCCAAGCCTATGCCGTGCCAGTTACAAGTGCTGTATATCGCACCTGCGTGGAGCGAGAAGATAGCAAAACGATGCGGGTCGGTCTGGTCTGCCGCGTGGATGCCCGATGAGGCGGTAATATTCAAGCTCCACTTATAGGGCAGGTCGGGAAAGTCGACAGGTGCAGGCTCGCTGCCCGACTCGGGGTTGATAGTAGCGATAAATCCTACGCCACCATAGAGCACGTTAGCACCCTTGTTCGGCTCCTTGGTACGACCATTACTCATATGGAAGAAGCCCAACTCACTGTTAATGGCGAAGTTGCGCGTAATAGGAAAGTCGAAATTAAGACCTGCTGTGAGGTAGGCGTTTATTGTCGTTGCAAAGGTCTTGTTGGGCAATGGTCCATCGCACGTGGTGTAGTAGTGCTCGCTGACAGCAGCAAGTCCAGAGCCAATCTTCACCTTAAGGTTGAAGTGCTCAACACGCACACCATTTATCAATATATAGGGATACATCGAGATAGCCTTACCCATAAGCTTATCTCCAAGGTCGATATACGAGATACCCAAGCCCACGGTGGGGTTATTGAGGTACTGCTGCCACGGACGCTGCTGCAACGATGGGAACTCCACGCCGAGGTGGATACCAGCAGGACCATTTGGGTTGATCTCCTCCATATTGCCACTCTTCATAAGGTAGCCACCCATAAAAGGCTGCACCTTAATCGAAAATCTGTCGTTGCCTATCTTGTTATACTCTTCTGGTCTCTTTGCCATTGCGACATCTATAACAAGAAGTGTCATCAATAACCAAACAAAATAACGCTTCATCATCTAAGTCATTGGGGGTTAAACTGTGTAAAACCAACTGTGTCACGCAATGTTTATCACTCTCTTAACATTGCTCCAAAAAACCATAAAAGAAATCTGCGGAACACATATTGGTAAATTGCGGCTGCAAATGTATAAAAAATATACTACTATGCGAAATTTATACGACAAATATCGACCTATTGGTAGCGAAGCTAGTATGAATGGTAAGATAAGCACACTGAATGGAAGACGAAAGTTCAATCAAAATTTTATAAATATGATGTGAAATAGAATATATTTTGCCATTTACACGCGTACAAACATATAATAATTATTGATAAAAAATGCCAATTTAACTAATAAAATGCTGTGAATATGGTGTTAATTAAGGTGGGAAAAGACACCAGTTTATAATATTTACCATCTCTTTATAAGATAGTAGCTATTATGTAGGTGTTATGCGTATTATCAAAACCATTATATGTAGCCTTATGTGATAAAAATGGTTGAGGAGCTTCCGTGGAGCTGGGCATATACAAGCGACACAACGAGCATTACGCGTGTGCTGAACGCAAGTACCACATCCGAGATGCGTAAATTTACCTTTACCAATACTGCTGACAGCGACGCACCTATGCACAGCGAGTCGCTAAAGGTTAACCACCTGTAGCACAAAGGTTATGATGGGATAAAAGCTGCTGGTCACTTGCTTCACGAGCAAGTAGCCAGCAGCTTTTTACTTGAGAGTGTGCGTAGTCCACAACGCACCAGACATTGCCACACCACCGAAGCGCAACGACTCCAAATAGGCAATCTTGTCGTAGGTAACACCCCCGAGTGCCACTACCCTATTGTCAATAATGCCCGTGTCGGCAGCTCGCTGCAAATCTTCGTGGCTGAAGGCGGAGCGATAACCCCTCTTTGAGATGCTATCAAAGATTGGACTTAAAAACAGATAGTCGCTCTCCTCCTTGTATCGTAGCACCTCCTCAAACGAGTGGCACGAATGGGTGCGCGAGCCACGATAGCCATCAGGCAGATGCCCGATATTTTTATTTTGATGGACTCCGCGCAGCATAAACTCCTCATACAGCACGTAGTAGTCGTGAACGACTATTTGGGCTCGCTCCACAGATGTTAATTGCTCAAGCAACATTCGACAATAGTCAATACCAGCCTCGGGCTTTCGCAGGTGGACAATATCAATGCCATCGGCAAGGAGTTGCCTGATCGCGGCAACCTCCCCGTCGATAGCATCTGGTAGTGTTATTGCAATCTTAAGCATCTATTTAGCGGGTTAACTTCTCAATAATAAGGTCAGCTACCCTCTTACCCGACAGGAGCATACCTCCAAAGATTGGGCCCATACGTGGCGTACCGCTCACAGCAGAGGCCGCCATACCACAGACATATAGTCCTGGATATATCTCCTTGGTGCCATTTACAACCTCTTGCTCACCAGACACTACATCCAACGAGCGTTCACCGATGACTGCTCCCGTATCCGTAGCGAGCTTTATGCCATTTTTACGCGCTACCGTACAGCACATCTCGCTATCGTGACCTGTGCCGTCAACGACACAGCGAGCCAAGATATTTAGCGGATCGACGTGCAGACCCTCGCGTAGCACAGGTGTCCAATTTACAACAACGCCGCTTACTACATTACTCTTAAATATTACATCCTCCACAGAGTAGCAATTAAAGATTGTCGCCCCCTCGTGTACAGCTTTATACAACAATGCCGAGGTGCTCTCCACAGAGTCCATAACATATAGATTGTCTTCGTAATTTTCGTAGTTTATGCCAAACTCCTCGACGATATGCAGAGCCTCCTCTTGCACAACAATCTGATTAAACATCATAGCACCGCCCCACATACCGCCACCAGGCGATAGTTTTCTATCGAAAAGCGCCACCTTCAAGCCTGCTTTGGTAAGGAAATAGGCTGCTACAATACCCGATGGGCCGCCACCGACAATGGCTACATCGAGGTCTAAATTCTTCTCCAGCTTACTGCAATAGGTAGAGATAATACCCTTTGAAACTCTTCTTTCAATCATAGTTTTATTTATTTAGGTTATTATTTATTATTCTTCACACAGTGTTTGACTAATCCTCATCGCGCAGAAATTAGGCCCACACATTGTGCAGTAACGACCTCCCACATTATTGGAGGTCTTGTAATACTCCAAAGCCCTCTCTGGGTCAAGGCTGAGGTTGAATTGGTCTTTCCAACGAAACTCATATCGAGCCTTACTCAATGCATTGTCACGCACCATAGCCCCAGGATGCTGTTTTGCTAAATCTGCAGCGTGCGCCGCCAACTTAAATGCAACAACACCCTCTCTAACATCGTTCTTATTAGGAAGTGCAAGGTGCTCCTTGGGCGTTACATAGCAGAGCATAGCAGTACCATACCAACCTATCTGCGCTGCTCCAATGGCAGATGTTATGTGGTCATAACCTGGGGCGATATCCGTAACGAGTGGCCCAAGTGTGTAAAATGGGGCATTATGGCACTTCTCGATTTGTCGCTCCATATTCTCCTTAATCTTGTGCATAGGCACATGACCTGGGCCCTCAATGAATACCTGCACATTCTTTGCCCACGCACGCTCCACAAGCTCACCCATCGTATCTAACTCGGCAAATTGTGCTCTGTCGTTTGCATCATAAATGCTGCCTGGTCTTAATCCATCACCAAGAGATAGGGCAACATCATATCGTGCTGCGATGTCGCAAATATCATCAAAGTGTTCATAGAGAAAACTCTCTCTCTGATGCGTTTGACACCACTTCGAAATAATACTTCCGCCACGGCTTACCACACCTGTAAGGCGGTCAGCAGCAAGCATAATATTCTTTAGGCGTATGCCGCAATGTATGGTAAAGTAGTCTACACCCTGCTCACACTGTTCTATAAGCACATCACGATATATCTCCCACGTAAGATCCTCGGCTCTGCCATCAACTCTCTCCATAGCTTGATAAATTGGCACTGTACCAATGGGAACAGGGCTATTGCGCAAAATCCACTCTCGCGTTTCGTGGATGTTTGGACCTGTCGACAAGTCCATAATTGTATCAGCACCCCACTTACAGCTCCATATCGTCTTCTCAACCTCCTCTTCTATACTCGATGTAGTTGCAGAATTACCAATATTGGCATTAATCTTTGTTAGGAAACTTCTACCTACAATCATCGGCTCTGCCTCGGGATGATTGATATTTGCAGGGATAACAGCTCTACCCTCGGCAACCTCTTTACGCACAAACTCGGGGGTTATATGGGTTACTATGCCGAGTTGTTGGCAATTCATATTCTCACGTATTGCAACATACTCCATCTCGGGCGTGATAACTCCTCTTTTTGCATAATATATCTGACTAACATTAGTTGCATCACTCTCTGCACGCTCCTTTATCCACGCCTCGCGCAACTTCGGCAAGCCCCTATTTAAATCAACATCTATGCTACCATCACCATACGGCCCAGAGGTATCATAGATATATACCGAAGGGTTTGGCGTCTCTACTCGCTCACCCGCTTTAATAGAGACGGTGGGCATCTGATTTACCTTACGCATACCTACCCTCACATTCGGATGTATAGTTCCATTGATATATACCTTCTCCGAGCTTGGATAGGAGATTTTCAAATCTAATTCCATCGTTTTAACTATTTATAGGTTATATGTAATATTTTGCTTGAAGATATACGCTATATCACGCATCTTGGCTATCGGGTCATCGGCATTTAACACCGAGCCACTCAATGCAATACCATTAACCCCGCATTGCAAAAGTGGCGTTATGTCATCCTTGGATATTCCGCCAATGGCGACAAGAGGCGTGGTGATATTGGCATCTCGCATACGACGCATAATCTCACGATACCCCTCAAAGCCGAGCGTGGGCGCAAGTCGCTCCTTTGTCGTAGTGAAGCGTAGTGGGCCACAGCCAAAATAGTCGGGGCGAGAGCTACTTACAAGCTGCAATATATCCTCGAATGAGTTTACCGTAGCACCGATGATATAGCCACTACCGAGAATCTCGCGCGCTTCAGCAATAGGCATATCCTCCTTGCCAAGATGCACACCATCAGCCCCTATACGCTTGGCTAATAGCACATCGTCGTCGATAATAAAGGTTGCACCATACTCACGACAGAGCGACTGCACACTGCGGGCAGACAACTCCAATACATCTGCATCCACTCCCTTCATACGTAATTGCACCCAACGGCAACCACCCTCAAGGGCAAGACGTGCAGAGTCAATATATGAGTAGCGATTGTTATGATGCGTGATAAACTGCAAACGGTAGTTCTTACTCCTCATACGGCTCCATCTTTTGCGGGTTAAACAGATGATTTACAGCACCAAATCCGCAACCTATAGATACGTCTGCTCCAGCCTTAATAGCCTCGAATATATATGATTTTGCAGCCTCGACAGCCTCTGTCAAATCAAGACCACGCGCCACGTATGCCGCAATAGCAGAGGAGAGCGAGCACCCCGTACCATGGATATTCTTTGTTACGACAGTTGGCGTTGAGTGGTATGATATGTCTACACCCGCGCCTGTATTTCTATAAAGGATGTCTGTCTTTGTCGCACCATCCTCGTGACCGCCTTTGAGGAGAATGGCTTGCGCGCCGAGCGAGATAAGATAACTTGCGGCAGCGTGTTTCTGGTCAAGTGTAGATAGCGGCATCTCCGTAAGAGCCTCCATCTCGGGGATATTGGGAGTAATCAGCGTTGCCATAGGCAGCAGACGCTGCTTAACGACCTCTTGCGCCTCAATGGATAGTAGCCTATGCCCGCTACTCGACACCATCACGGGGTCGAGAATAATGGGAAGCGCATACCGCGTAAGTGCGTCGGCAACAACATTTGCCACCTCGACATTTGAGAGCATACCAATCTTTATTACCGCGGGTTGAATATCCTCAATGACAGCAACTATCTGGTCATAGACCATTTGCGCGGGTATGGCAAGTTGGGAGTGTACGCCCTCGGTATTTTGCGCGGTGATGGCTGTGATGGCGGTAGCGCCATAGACACCCAGCGATGATAGTGTTTTAAGGTCTGCCTGAATACCTGCACCTCCCGACGAGTCCGAGCCTGCAACGGATAATACAACAGGATAACGCAGTGTACGCGAATGTGTTGTGTGGAGATATTTGTCCCCTTTGTCGTTGTTAACTTTTATACTCATAACATCGTTAATTAAAAGTTTTACAACGGGGCTCCCTAAAAAGAAAAACGCATACCTACACTACGGGGTATGCGTTATGATATTATCCACAATTCCTACGGCAGTACTAACTGCATCAGGTTCGAGGGTATAATCTCAGCCAATCAAGGCACCCCTTTGTTTCTACAAAGGTAAGTATAATTTTCGTAAAACAACACATTTTAGCCCATTTTTTTTGAATATGGCTACACAATCGGTGAATGTAATATCTCATAATAGTATATCCCGCACCAATTAGTGTTCCTGCGAACACCCCCAATCAATGCGATTGATTGGGGGTTTCACTCGATTTTATCGGATTGCAAAAGGCTAAAATTTGTAGAATTACGAATTTTGAGTAACTTTGTGTAGTCCAAATCTTAAATATTATGAAAGAAGCCGGCTATGTATACATCTTGACCAATCCAAGTTTTAAGGAGGATTGGGTGAAAATTGGTAAAAGTTCTCGACCTGTGGATATTCGTTCAAAGGAGTTGGACAACACAGCTGTACCTCTACCATTTGAGATTTATGCAACATTAAAGACGGTGAAGTATTCGGAGGTTGAAAGGGTTGTACATCAAACGATAGATAGCTTGACTAATTTGCGCATCCGTCAGAATAGAGAGTTTTTCAATATTACGCCAAGTGAAGCGCTGAATATTCTCAAACGAATGGCTACAATGTTGGATGACGCTGAGATAACAGAGTATGAGAATAATCAACCAATTGATCCTGATACTAATATAATAAAAAATGGGGCTAAGTCTGTTGCTACCATGTCTGATACGGCAAATCTTCAGTATGAATTTTGGTCAGAATTTAACCGTAATGCATATACAAATAGTGCATTTACAAAGTCGTTTTCACTCAGAAAACCTTATGCTCAACATTGGTATGATTTGAGTATAGGATCCTCCCAATGTCATATTTGCTTGACTGCAAGCAGACAAAAGAAGCAAATTACGGCAAGTTTATATATTACAGACGGTGACGAGCTATTTAATAAGCTTCAATCAAATAAGCAGGCATTAGAAAAG
>JAEIGA010001150.1_pt1 | contig 40550 bp, 37 predicted proteins | sample 9270691 | NCBI WGS metagenome assembly JAEIGA01 (sample SAMN17057246, study PRJNA624740) | gut metagenome | biome: biome; isolation source: fecal sample | host: Bos grunniens | place: China: Xizang | collected 2019 | reverse complement strand
GATGAATACTGCAATTCTTATATCCATAACACTGTGCCTGACCTTGCAGAACATAGCAAAGAAGGCGTACGGCAAAAAGGCTGTGAACGGTACGTTTACCTTTTCTGCCGCCAGCGCATTTTTCGCGGCTCTGTTCTTTCTCTGCACCTCGTTTTCGGGGCTTGATTTTAAATTTGAGTTTGTGCCCTATTCCATAGGCTTCGCGGTATCATACGCCGCGGCTACCGTGTGCTCGGTTCTGGCTTTTTTTGAGGGCTCGCTTTCTTTGTCCTCTCTTATAATATCATACTCGCTCATTTTACCTACGCTTTACGGCATAATCTTTCTTGACGAGGGCGTGACGCCTCTGTTTATTATTGGAATTATTCTTTTGGTGGTCTCCTTGGTGCTGGTGAACTCAGAGAAAAAGGGTGAGGCAAAAAAAATAACTCCCAAATGGCTTATATATATATCCATAGCCTTTGTGGGAAACGGCGGATGCTCCATAGTGCAGAAGATGCAGCAGCGGGCATTTGACGGAAGGTATAAAAATGAATTTATGATAATAGCTCTTGTAATAGTGACGCTTACTATGCTCTTGGTGGCGATGATGCGTGAGCGTGAGAACCTTATGGGCAATATAAAATGTGGCGCAAAATGGTATTCACTTTGCGGTCTTGCCAACGGTGCCGTAAATCTGCTGGTAATGATATGCACCCTGCCTGCCGCTATATTATTTCCCACCATATCCGCGGGAGGCGTTGTGGCTACCTTTCTCGTTTCGTTCTTGTTCTATAAAGAGAAATTTTCAAAGCTTCAATATATAGGAGTGCTTCTGGGGCTGTTGTCGGTCGTGATATTAAGTATATAAAGCTATAATAACAGGCAGAAAGCTTCCTTATTTTAAGGAGGTTTTTTGCTTATGGCGTTGACGGGATATTCTTTTTGTGCTATATTTTTTGCAACCGTTTACCGTGGAGGAAAATATCAGACTTATAGATAACGTAAACACCCGTCAGGGCTCTCGAAATTGGCACAGATATTCAAATGGCATCTTTGCCAGATGCCCTTTGGAAATTGCGGCTTTGAGGTGAATGACGGCTGTATAAGCGGATATACCCACGGATTTCAGATAGGCGTTGCAAATAATTTCAAGATGCACGTGGTAATAAAGACGGATGCGGAGAGCGTTATAAAAAGGGACAAGTGCATACACATAGCCCTTGACCGAGATATTGCCCGCTGCGAGCTTGACGCAGCGGCGCAGGTGGCATCCTTGACCGCGTCCATTGCTTGCACGAGAAAGGGCGCTCAGCCCTCTATTCCCACAAGGGCAGAGGTGGAGGAGTTTATAAAGAATAATTTGTAAAGGTAAAATATTATTGCGAAAAGTGCCAAAGTGTGGTATAATATGCTTTAGAAGATTATTTTACTTGTTTGAAAGGATAGGATATGGCAAATTACAGGCGCGGAAGAATAAACGACGAGGTAAAAAAGGAGCTCTCTCTCATACTCAGAGAGGTTAAGGACCCCAGAATAAGCGACGCTTTTATCAGTGTGACGGCGGTGGAGGTCAGCGGAGATCTGAAGTTCGCCAAGGTGTATTATTCCGCCATGATGGGAGATAAAAAGGAGGTAGCCAAGGGGCTAAGATCCTCTGCGGGATATATCCGCCGCGAGGTGGCAAGAAGGCTCAATCTCCGTATGACTCCCGAATTCAGCTTCTACGAGGACCACTCCATAGAGCACGGCGCTCATATATCAAAGCTCCTTAACGGAATAGAGATAACTCCCGAGGAGGACGAGAACGGTGACGACACAGTTTAAGGTGCTCTCGCTTGACGGGCTTTGCCAAAAGCTCTGCGAAAACAAGCGAACGCTGATAATATATCACATCCGCTCGGATGCAGACGCAGTAGGCTCGGCATTTGCCCTGAAGGAGCTACTTCGGATGATGGGTATTCCCGCATACTGCGCTTGCAGTGATGAAATACCCGAAAGATTGCAGTTTCTTGCCGACGGCACTCAGGGAAGCGTATTGCTTGAGGAGGACTTGCCGATAGATTACGAGCGAGTCATAAGCGTGGACAGCGCGTCGCCCTCACAGCTTGGAGCGCTGTTTACACGTCTGCGCAGGGACGTTGATATAATGATAGACCACCACGCAAGCGGAAGCGTCTATGCTGACAATTATATAGACTCTGAGGCGGCGGCAACCGGCGAGATAATCTATTATATCGCGGAGCGCCTGTGCGAGATGGGCGAGATAGACGGGATACCGACGCGGGTGATAAACTGCGTTTATGCGGCGGTCAGCTCGGATACGGGCGGCTTCCGCTATGCTAACGCAACGCCGAGAGCTATGAGGTTGGCGGCAAAGCTTATTGAGGCGGGCGTGGACAGCGCCGAGATAAACAGACAGCTCTTTGATTCCAAATCTCTCAAGCAGATACAAGCCGAGGGAGAGGCGATAAGGCGGCTCCGCTTACACGCTGACGGGCGGGTAGCGTCGACGCTTTTGCCCTATTCGGTAAAGGCGGCTTTGGAGCTTGAGGATGAGCATCTCGGTACGCTTATAGATATACCGCGCTCCGTGTTTGGCGTTGATATAGCCTTTGCTATAAGGCAGGAGAGCGCGGAAGGGGTATTCAGAGTGTCTATGCGCTCGGCTATCGAATTTGACGTGGCGAAAATATGTGCTATCTTTGGCGGCGGCGGGCACAAGCGTGCGGCAGGCTGCACGGTAGAGGCGGACAGCATACTTGACGCTGAAGCAAAGATACTTGAGGAAATTTATAAAAGAATGTGGGACTGCTTCATTTAGCGCAGAACAAAAACACACGAAAGTAAATAATAAAAAATACCGCTTTATTATCAGGAATTTTTGATAGTAAAGCGGTGTTTTTTTGGTAGAAATTCTTACGAATTTCGATTTTTATGTGTGTTTTTTAGTCGCGCTTTGGCTCTCTGGCGTACCTTTGTACGCCGACGAGAACCAAATCACGACTTCTGCATCTAAATGAAGCAGCCCCATTATTGCGAAAAAATTAAGAAAACCTATTGACAAACGCAAATCAATGTGATATCATTTTAATATCAAATGAACTATGGAGGTTTATCATGAACGAAAAAATAATAACAAATAAGAAAAACGGAATGCTGGTCCTTATTGTGACCGTTCTGCTTCTTATTGCGGCTATTCCCGCGCTGGTGATAGGTATCGTTTTGGGCGAGGAGCAGGGAAATCCTATGGGATGGGTGCTCTTCGGCGTTGCTATGGCAGTGCTTTGCGTGGGCTGGATACCGCTTTGCGGTCTGCGTATACTCAAGCCTCAGGAGGCTCTGGTGCTTACGCTTTTCGGTAAATATATAGGTACTATCAAGGGCGAGGGCTTTTACGCTGTAAATCCCTTTTGCAGCTCGGTAAATCCCGCGGCTAATACAAAGCTCAATCAGAGCGGAGACGTTACCACCAAGCGCGTAGCCTTTGCTAAGGAGGGAAGCGCGGAGGCTGTAAATATCACGCTTGAGAGTAAGAAGATATCTCTTAAGATAATGACGCTCAACAACAACCGTCAGAAGATAAACGACTGTCTGGGTAACCCCGTTGAGATAGGTATTGCGGTTATGTGGCGTGTAGTGGATACTGCTAAGGCTGTATTCAACGTGGATAACTACAAGGAATTCCTTTCTCTTCAGTGTGACAGCGCTCTTCGTAACGTAGTGCGCATCTATCCCTACGACGTAGCGCCTAACGTGGATACCACGGGTGACGGAATTGCCGACGAGGGAAGCCTTCGCGGCTCCAGCGAGGTGGTTGCGGAGAGGATACGCAAGGAGATACAGCAGAGAGTAAACGAGGCGGGTATCGAGATAATTGAGGCGAGAATTACCTATCTTGCTTACGCTCCCGAGATAGCGGCGGTAATGCTTCAGCGTCAGCAGGCGTCCGCTATTATCGACGCGAGAAAGATGATAGTTGACGGCGCTGTGGGAATGGTAGAAATGGCTCTGGCGAAGCTTGCCGAGAATGACAATATAAAGCTCGACGAGGAGCGTAAGGCGGCAATGGTATCCAATCTGTTGGTAGTTCTTTGCGGAAACCGTGACGCACAGCCCGTAGTAAACTCGGGAAGTCTGTATTGATGCGGCGGTGAATATGAACGATTCACAAAAAAAGCAGATACCGCTCAGACTCTCTCCCAAGCTGTATAACGCCATAGCGGCGTGGGCAGAGGATGATTTCCGCTCGGTTAACGGACAGATAGAATATCTGCTCTCCGAGTGTGTAAGACAGCGTAAAAAGAACGGAAAGTACGTATCCGACGAGATAGACGTTCCACCCGAACTGGATATAGAGTAAGTCGCTGCATCACAGGGTGGATAAAATGCAATAAAAAAAGAGGTCTTTGACCTCTTTTTTTATTTTTCAAAGGTGAGAGCTGACACGTCGGCAAAGCGTACCGAGGTCATAACTACGTCTTTGACGGGCTTTGGGGATTGTGAGGAGCCTGTTACCTCGGTTTCGGCAATATCGTCAACCACGTCCATTCCGTAAACGACGTATCCGAAGGCTGCGTATTTTTCATCAAGACTTGAGGTTGTTTGGTGCATTATAAAGAACTGGGAGGATGCAGAATCGGGGTCGTTGGAGCGCGCCATAGATACTACTCCGCGGAGATGTATAAGGTTGTTTTCAAAGCCGTTGGAGGTAAACTCACCCTTTATGGTATCCTTTGAACCGCCGTAGCCCGTGCCCTCGGGGTCGCCGCCCTGTATCATAAAGCCTTCGATAACGCGGTGAAAGATTATTCCGTCATAGAATTTTTGTGACACCAGCTTCTTGAAGTTTTCAACCGTTTCGGGAGCTACGTTAGGGAATAGGCGTATGAGTATCTTGCCGTAATCAGCCACGTCTATGAGCACGTAGTCGGTAGCCGTTTCGGATAGGGTCAGCCCCTCTATGGAGGAGGTGGTGGAAAGGTTTATATCCTTAAGGGCGGGGGCATTATGCTTTTCACAGGATGCGAAGCAAAGAAGAAGCAGAGCGCAGAGTATTATAACAGAAATGATTTTTTTCACGTTGTTCTCACTTTCTTTATTTTATTTTATTTGCCGTTATATTTTAACAAATTTTTGCTTCTTTGTCAAGGCATAGAGTGCTTAATTTCATATTAGGCGGGAGAATGGGATATAATTAAAGAAAGAGGTGAGGAAAATGCTCGAAAAAGACAGATGGCAGACGAGAGCGGGGAAGCTTGTGTGTCTTGCCATAGTGCTTGGGGGGATATATATAATACTCAAATACGGGCTGGGGCTATTACTCCCCTTTCTTTTCGCGTGGGCATTGGCAATACCCATATCCGCGCTGTCGGGAAGATGCGCTCGGCGGTTAGGCGGAAAGAAAAAGGCGTGGGCGGTGTTTTACCTTGCTGTTTTTTTCGGTGGTATAGCTTTAGCCGTGGCTCTGGTTGTGGGAAAGCTGTTAAGTGAGACGGCGGAGCTGCTGGACTATGTTGCCGAAAATGGAGAAGCCATAGCAGAAAGCCTTCGTACAGCTGTTAAAGGCTTTCTTGAAATCCCCTCAAAAATCCCCTTCTTTGAGAAGCTGTCAGAAATAGATTTGCTTGACGGGCTTGGTGAGTATATTTCGGAGGCCGCTGCATCTCTCGGTCAGCAAATTGCGGGGAAGGGAGGAGCGGTGCTTATCACAAGCCTTGCGGGGCTTGTACTCAAAACCCCGCGGGTGCTGGTGTCGGTAGCAGTGGCGGTTCTTTCAAGCATATATCTGACTATTGAATACGAGGACATAAAGGAATATATTTTCGGACTTTTCTCTCCCGCGGGGCGCAAAAGGGCGCACAGACTTGCTGACCGCATAGGAGAAGGACTCAGAAGCTATTTGGGAGCTTACGGAAAGATGTTTCTCATAACCTTTTCCGAGCTGTACGCGGGGTTTTTTATACTTGGGAGAAAATATTCGTTCCTGATAGCCTTAATTGTGGCGGCTCTTGACCTATTGCCCTTTTTCGGTGCGGGAATAGTTTTAGTGCCTTGGGGGATAGTACTGCTTGTATCCGAAAATTATGCGGCGGGAGCTGGCATGCTCGTGCTGTTCTTCGTGATGACAGTAGTGCGGCAGATAGTTGAGCCCAGATTGATAGGAAAGAGCATAGGGATACATCCCTTAGCATCTCTCATATCTATGTACGTAGGACTCAGGACATTTGGCTTTTGGGGAATGGTAATAGCGCCTATCGGGGTGCTGGTAGCCAAGGAAATATTGGAGAGCGGAAGAGAAAATATCCAAGAAAAAACTTGACATAGGTAAAGATGTATGGTATAATAACCGATGGAATTTTATTTTGGGATGTCGCCAAGCGGTAAGGCACCAGACTTTGACTCTGGCATTCGTCGGTTCAAATCCGGCCATCCCAGCCAACAAAAAACGCACTTTTGCCTACCGACAAAGGTGCGTCTTTTGAATGATGTTTGCCTTCGGCAAATGATGACGGCTTCGCCTAATGATGAACGCTGACGCGAATGATGCGATGTTTGCCACATTTTATGGCAAACATCGCATCATTGCGGAACGTAGTGGAGCAACATCGTTTTGAGCGAAGCGAAAAACATCATATCGGCACAGGCGATGCATCATTTGACATATAAGCAAATTTATGATATAATAGTTATATATGTGTTATTTTACTGACTTGTAAAAATGAGAGGGCGGTTTTATGAAAAATAGTATCTTGGCGTTTGTGCTTACAATACTGTTACTGTTGCCTATGACGGTGGGGGCTTTTTCCTTAACGGCATCAGCGGCAGCAGATGAGGTCTGGGTCTCTGCTTCGGGTAGCGACAGCAACAGCGGAAGCTCAACGGCTCCATTTCTGACTCTTGATAAGGCTATCTCGTCAGTAAATGATAACGGAAAGATAAACGTAGTAGATGCGGTTGCCGTTTCCTCGTGGAAGGATCATAATAAGAGCGTTACAGTGATGGGCGGCACGCTGACCTTCAGCACAGCTGATTTTGAGATAAATGATAACGTTGTTTTCGATGATATCACATTGACATTCAATGCGGACAGTACGGTCTACGCCAACGGACACAGCCTTACTATCGGCGAAGATGTTATCATGACAAACGAGATAACTCTCTACGGCGGAAGGAACGGAGGGACGCTTGACGGAGATACCAGCCTTACGGTGCTTTCGGGCTTTTATAAGACAATATATGGCGGAAGCAACGGCGGTACTATCAACGGAAGCACCAACGTTTATATTGGCGGAACGGTAAATTCGCGGCTTAACGTTGCTGACCATGACGGTGGCAAATATATTTACGGCGGCGGAAACAAGAACGTTATAACGGGAAGCACTACTCTTACGTTTACGGGAAACGCTAAAGCAACGCACCTTTTTGGAGGCTCCGGTGGGGCTGGAAGCACCATAGGCAAGGGAACCTACGCATATCTTCAGGGCGGTCAGTCCATGAGTGTTTACGCGGCAAGTAATGGCGTTGATACCAAGAGCGACGCAACGCTTATAATGACAGGTGGAAAGCTAGAGCAGGTATTCGGCGGGTGCCAGAGCTCAAACCTGACAGGAAACGTTGACGTCAGAGCGTTGGGAGGAACGATAGTCCGACGAATTTATGGCGGATGCTACAATGAGTATGACAACGGCTGGGAATCTTCATGCTGTGTTAAGGGGAACATAGTTCTTACCCTTGGCGGAAATATCAACATTACGTTAAACTATCCAATAAAACCGGATAAAAGTATTTACGCAAGAAGCAGATACTCGTCTACACTGAACGGAGAAAATACAATTCTTGTATTTGCGAGTCAGTATGCGTATGATTCCTACAAGGATAAGCTTGGGGCGCAGGATGACGGATTCATATTCTCCCTGGCAGGTCAAAATATGAAGAAAATTATGGGTAGCGCAAGTGTGGCAGAGGAAACTCACTTTTATAGCTATTCGGCAAGCGGAGATACCGTAAGCGCCGTCTGTTCGCTTTGCTCTGCCGCTCATTCGGAAACGGCAAAGCTCACTCTTTCCAATCCCGAGCCTTCGTACACGGGAAAAGCATTAAGCTGTGTTGAGGTAAAATATGCGGATAATTGGAAGAATGGAAAAATATTGGATATAGAATACCAAAACAATATAAATCCCGGAAATGCTACGGCAAGGGCAACCTTCTTTGGCGCCAACGCCGTTCTTAACTTTACAATAGATAAGGCTTTACAGAGTGCTCCAAAGGTCAATTGGACCGATGAAACAAAAAAAGGAGCCAACGACGGAACCATAAGTTTGCCCGACAATTCCGATGCTATGGAATACAAGAGATTGGAGTACAGAAAGGGTAGTGGCGGATACGTGGATATGACTGCTAATAGTATGACCGTAGAGGCAGGAACGTATTACGTCCGTTATAAGGCTACTGACAACTGTCACGCTTCACCTGATGCCGTGGTAGTGGTCGCAGAGGGGGCGGCAGAGATAGTTCCACCATCAGAAGAAGATCCTGAGGTAACACCTCCACCAGCAGATGAAGACCTCGAGGTAATACCTCCACCAGCAGAAGAAGATAAAGATGTGACACCTCCATCAAAGGAAGATACGGAAGTAACCCCTCCCGCGAAGGAAGACCCCGAGGAAAGCAAGCCTTCACAGACCGAGAACAAGGATAGCTCGGAGAAAAATACCGAGACAAAGGAAAATACCGAGACGAAGGAAAATATCGACGCTGATGTAGACGTTGACGTGGAGGTCTCGGGATGCGGAGCAAGCGTATTTAGCGGAGCTGTGGTGCTTATAAGCATAATGGGAATAGGGCTCATTAAGAAGAAAGAAAATTAAAAAATTAAAGGCTGCTTCATTCAGAAGCAGCCTTGGCTTTTTAAAGTGACGTATTTCGGTGTGGTATTATGACACAAAGGCGAGGAGAATATTTAAAAGAGCGGTTGAAATTTGGCTTTAAAAATAGTATAATGTATATATAAACACAAAAGGAGTAGTTATGAGGTACAATACTGTGCTTTTTGATGCCGACGGAACACTGCTTGATTTTGAGCGCAGTGAGCGCGAGGCGCTAATGGATGCTCTCAAACAGCGGGGAATAAATGCCGACGATGAGGTCGTTGGTGTATATAGCAGAATAAACGACCGCCTTTGGAAGATGCTTGAGAAAAAGGAGATAGAGCGGCAGGTGCTCGTCTACCGACGCTTTGAGCTTCTTGCGGAGCATTTTGGATATGAGCTTGATGCAAAGGAAATGGCGAGGGATTATATGTCTATTATTGCCACAAAGGGCTATTTGCTTGACGGGGTTACAGAGCTTCTGGACGGTCTTTACGGGCGGGTTAGAATGTATATAATAACAAACGGTGCCGCAACCGTACAGCGCGGAAGATATGCCGTAACGGGAATAGGTAAATATTTTGACGGCGTATTCATTTCCGAGGAGGTGGGATTTAATAAGCCCGACGTCAGATATTTTGAGCGAGTGGGTGCGGAAATTCCTCAATTTGATAAAAGCGCTACCCTTGTTGTGGGAGATTCGCTGAGCTCGGATATAAAGGGCGGAAATAATTTTGGGGTTGACACCTGTCTGTATTCTCCTACGGGTGAGGCGGACACGTCCATAGCCCTGCCTACGTATATTGCCAAAAGCTATGGCGAGGTACAAAAAATAATATTTGGATAAGGAGGAAAAGCTTTGCTTGACTCGTTGCTTGAATATTTTAAAAGTGAAGATATAGCATATACAGAGTGCGCCAACGTTGCCCTACGTTCTGCCTTTAAGGTAGGGGGAGAGGCGAGGCTTTCTGTTCATCCCGATAGCTGTGAGAAGCTTATAAAGGTGCTGAGAGCGCTTGACAACGAGGGCATCCGCGCAGAGGTCATAGGCAACGCTTCAAATATACTGTTCGCCTTTGATTTCTTTGACGGAGCGCTGGTGTTTACCGACAGAATAAGCGCGCTCTACACAGAGGGAGAGCAGGTTAGGGCTGCTTGCGGTGCTTCGCTTACACGCATTGCCAGATTGGCGTCGGAGAGCTCTCTTTCGGGACTTGAATTTGCCTACGGTATCCCTGGGCTTGTGGGCGGCTCTGTGTATATGAACGCGGGAGCGTACGGCTCACAGATATCCGACGTGCTTGAATACAGTGAAGCCTATGACCGCGTGTCGGGAGAAAGAGTAAGGATATACGACCATGGCTTTGGGTACAGACAGAGCGTTTATATGACCCGTCCGTCGCTTGTGTGTCTTGGCGCTTGCTTTCGCTTGAAGAGAGGAAGCGAGGAGGACATAAGGGCACGGATGGAAGCCAATATGGCATCAAGACGCGAGAAGCAGCCCCTTGAGTTTCCAAGCGCGGGAAGCTATTTCAAGCGCCCGGAGGGACATTTTGCGGGTAAGCTTATAGAGGATTGCGGACTTAAGGGTATGAGAGTGGGCGGCGCTGAGGTCTCCCAAAAGCACGCGGGATTTATAATAAATCGCGGCGCTGCTACATACGAAGACGTTTTGGCCCTTGAAGAAAAAATAAAGGAGATAGTTATGAGCCGCTTCGGCGTGGAGCTGGAGAGAGAAGTGAGGCTCATAAAATAAGATATGTCTTTTTCCGAGAAACTTATAGCCGAGCTTATGGATGCGGAGCTTCAGAAGACCTGCTGCCGAAAATCTATGCTCTTTGGGCTGTTCTTTGGAGCTCAGCCCGAAAACGAAAACATAATAAGAGCCGATTTTCGCAGCTATGCCATAGCTCTGCGGGCTGCGGAAATATTGAAAAGGCAGTTTTCTGCCTCTCCCGAGATAACCGAGGTCAGAAGGGCGGGAAGATGCTTTTATTCGGTCAGTGCGGTTACCAGAGCTCTGTGTGTTTTTTTGAAAAAAGCCGATAGGGAGGAGGGAACTCTTGCTGAGCTTGTGGGCTTCAGATGCCCTGAGTGCGCTCATGCCTTCCTGCGCGGCGTGTTTGTGTCATCGGGAACGGTGACCGACCCGCAAAAGGGCTATCATTTGGAATTCGTTCTTCAGAGCGAGGCACGCTCACATTTGCTGGGGGCGTTGTTAGAAAAAGAGGTGGGGGTGGCGAAAAGTGTGCTCCGCGGCTCAAGGATAGGCTTATATTACAAAAAAAATATGATGATCGCGGATATCCTGTACTATTTGGGAGGCACTCAGAGCGGATTTGATTTTGCCAATATGTGTATCGAGCATGATATACGGAACGGAGAAAACCGAGCTACAAACTGCGTGGCAAAAAACATATCCAGAGCGGTGGATGCGGCTGTAAAGCACATAAGCGCCATAGAGACGTTGGCCTCGACGGGAAAGCTTTCAAGGCTTGGTGATGAGATTGAATATACCGCCCGTCTGAGACTTGAAAATCCTTCTATGTCTCTGTCCGAGCTGGCTCTTATTCACGAGCCGCCTATATCAAAATCGGGACTTAATCGCAGACTTGCACGAATAATAGCGGAGGCTGAGGATATAGAAAAATGTGACGGTATGTCACGTGACCTGAAATAAATATTGATTATAAAAAAAGCAAACACGCCAATTTTTTTGGAGTGTTTGCTTTTTTATTTGTGCATTAGCCTACCGCGTTTTCATCGCTTGATGCGGGAGGTGTGGTGCTTTCGGTGCTGTTGTTATAGTTGGGGATGGTACAGTCGCTTGCCTTGGGTGAGAACTTCTTTCCGTTAGAGGTATAGAAGAGCTTAACGGTGTCATCCTCGTTTACAAAGTATGCGTATCCCTTCTTGCCAAAGCCCATTTCAACTGTGGGCGTAACCGAAGGAGTAGAGGACTTGAAGTCGGTCTTTTCCTTAGCCGAGCCCTCGGTGGAGATGTAAACTGTGGTTACGTCATCAACCGTTTCTGCAAAGAATATGGAGTTAGCGCAAACCGACATAGAACCGAGAACTGCGTTGTAGGAAACTCTGTTAGGCTTTTCTGTTGAGGAATCCCAGAAATAGATGTGACCCTTCTTAAGCTTAGCGTCTTCCTCGCGCATTACGTAAACGTCACCGTTTTCAATGATAGAGAAGCTGTCCACATCCTCCATGATAAGCTCGGTGTCCTTCTGGAAGTCCTTGCTGTCAAGAGCTGTGCGCATAAGCTTTTTGGTGTGCTGGTCCTGATTGTCGATATAGTAGAAATATTTTCCGTCGGGAGAGAAGGTTCCAACGGTGTTGGACACGAGGGTAGCACCCTTCTTTGTGAGGAAGTAGGTCAAGGTTACATCCGTGGTATCGGTTCCCTCGGCAGTAACGGTTTCTACCTTCTTCTCACATATGAAGTAGGTGTCAAGGAAGGTCTCGGGGCATACTACCGAGTTGCCCGCGTAAACGGGAGTGAACTTGCCCTCTGCTATTTCCTCGGGCTTGGAGTCCTTTATCTTGTACATATAGGATACAACGCCTGCGGAAACCTGCTCACCGCTGTTTTCGTCAAGCTTTGTCTTTTCGGCATAGAAGATTATCTCGTTGCCCTTGACGTTCATTCCGGTTATTCCCTTTATGGTTCCGTAATCGCTGCTGCGGGCGATTATATGGTCTGTATAAGTCTCGCCCTCATCCTCTACCTCGATGCACGCGAGGGAGTGGAGCGCGCCGCTGTAATGAATGCCGTAAACGTATCTGCCGTCTATGGACATGTCAAGGGGAACTATATTTGTGGGACCGACAGCCAGAGAAATTCCGCCGCTGAAGTAGTTGAGTCTGGTCTTGTCGGGGTCCTCGGTGGAAGCTGTGGTATATACGACCGCCTTTGCGTCACCCGAAATCACAAAATTGTTTGCGCTGCTCTTGCTGGTAATGGGAGCGTGTTCGTCGGAGGAGTAGTATGTAAAGCTGGAATTTTCCTTGTAGATTATTCCGGGCTCGTATTCGGCTGTATCTATTATATCATCCATGCTGGTGGCAACAGCCTCGATCTCGGTGAGCTTTTTACCCTCAAGCACGTACATTTTTATTCCCGTTTCTCCGGTATCCTCGTCGGATACGCTTTCAAATATGTAAGCGAAGGAGCGGTCAGCCGCGGGGCGCAGCTCTTTTATCTCTCCAAAGGTCTCGTCCAAAAGGTCACCGTTTGACATGACACGGTAATCACCGTTGCCGTCAACGAAGGTGAAATATACGTCATCCTCGGCTTTTATGTTCTTCTGCGGAGCAGAGAAGATAGCAACAAGAACCACTACCAAAAGTATGACCGCGACCACAGCGGCAGCTATGGTCAGAATAGGTACCCACTGTACCTGAGGCTTTGCTCTCTTTCTTTTTTGCGCGGGCCTTTTGGGCTGCTGAGGTCTTTCCTGCTTGGGAGCGGAAGCTCTCTGCTGCTTGTCCTGAGTGTTTCCAAAGGCGTTGAAATCGTCATCGGCAGATTGCTCGGACCTTGTGAAAAAGTCTTTTATTTTTGAACGGTCTGCTTTTGCTGAACCTGCTGCTCCTGAGGTTGCAAAAGCCGGGCGCATATTGTTTTTAAAAAGCATAAGTTACCTCCGTGAAGTATTGAAAATATACACAGTTATGCATGATAACTCATTTTACCACACGCGCGCGTAATTTACAACATTATATTATTAAAAAACTATGAATAAATCGTTAACACACAACATATTGTGATTGTTTTTGTCAAAAAACACTGCATTTAGATAAGTTTATGCAGGCTGAAAAGTTTTTTCTCCGAAAAGAGCGCTTGCGCTTTTTTTGACGCCGTAATATTTTCTCTTGCGAAGGCATAGTATTTTACAGATACAAAAAGCGAAAAAAGGCAGGAAGAAAAATGGCAACCGTAATAAGCAAATTGTGTACCCCGTGTGGGTCGGGGATTAAAATACTACCCGAGAGAATAAGCGATATACTGCCTATGGGCGTGTTAAGCGAGTTAAAAAATATACACACGTCCGTCTATGGTGCGGAGCGAGTAGAAGAGATACGGTTACGAAGCGGACGCAGAGCTTATCTGACTGTAAGCGGGCAGGGCATAAAGCGCAACGTAGCTCTGAGCACGGTCCTGTCTGCCCGAGAGCTTTCGGAGATACTTAACAGAATGTGCGACGGTTCGCTTTACGCTTACAGCGAGAGCATAATAAGGGGCTACGTTTCCTTGGGCGGCGGCATCAGAGTGGGTGTATGCGGACGTGCCTCGGTAGAGAATGGGCGCGTTCTGGGCGTCTATAATATATCAGCCTTGAATATAAGACTGCCTTGCGGTACGGCAAGGCTTGAGCCCTGTTTTCTTGAAACGGTGAGAGCCGAGATGTCGGATGGAAGAGGTGTTCTTATATATTCTCCTCCCGCGCAAGGAAAAACCACTATGCTGCGTTCCTTGGGGCTTGCCCTCTCGGGCGGAGCCGAGCCCTTACGGGTGGCTGTGGTGGATACGAGGGACGAGCTTGGAACTATTGCTTTGGATGAAAGGCTGTCCTTGGATGTTCTGAGCGGATATCCCAAGGCGGAGGGGATAAGGATAGCTACCGCGTTTATGAATCCTCAGGTGGTAATATGTGACGAGATAGGCGACGAGGAGGAAGCCGAAGCCATAGCCGAGGCTCAGAACTGCGGAGTTCCGCTTATAGCTACCGCCCACGGAAGTGACGCAAAGAGTATCCTTTGGCGAAGAGGAATGCGGCGTCTGCACGAGGTGGGAGCCTTTGGAATATACGTGGGAATACGCATAGACAAAACGGGCGGCTTTGCTTGCCGTGTCAGCCGAAGGGAGGAAATATCTCTTGAAAATATTGGGGATAGCTCTTCTTTGTCTTAGCGGATTTGGTGTTGCATTGCTTCTTGTCAGGCGCGAGGAGCAAAGACTCTCTGTAATATCGGCGCTTGCCGAGCTGCTGGAGACAGTGAAAAGAGGAGTCGAAAATTATTCAATGAGCGCGTCCGAAATATTGAACTCGTGTGGCGCGGAGCTTCTTTTTCGCTGCGGATACCAGATGGGGGACATTCCGCAGAGCTTTCTTGGTTTGAGCGAGGGATGCAGAATACCCGACAGGGAGGCAGCCTCGGTGTTTGGAGAGTTCGCAGCGGATTTTGGGAAAAGCTATCGGGGTATGCAGACCGAGAAATGTGCCGAAGCCTTAGGGCGGCTGCGGAGTATGGAGGATCGAGCGCGGGCTCAGCTCCCGAGCAGAAAAAAGGTGCTGATATGCGGAAGCGTTTCCCTCACGCTTATAATTATCATACTGCTGCTCTGAGAAAACGAAAGGTTTGGATATGGAAATAGGACTGATACTGAAAATAGCGGGTGTGGGCATTCTGGTGTCAATAATATCCTCTATACTTGCCAAGGCGGGCAGGGATGAGCAGGCTATGATGATAAGCATAGGCGGAATTGTTGTGGTTATGCTTATGCTTGTTGAGGAGATAGGCGAGCTGCTCGAAACAATACAGACCGTCTTTGGACTTTGATTATGGAACAGTGGACCGAGTTTTTTCGCGTATGCGGCGTAGCGGTGCTGTGCGCTGTTGTGCTTTGCATCTTCGGTAAGCATTTTGGTGCTTTGAGCGCGGCACTGCGTATAGGCGGAGCAGTGCTGATGTTCGGTATGGTGGCGGCACTACTGAGTGAGGGTATAGAGGAGCTTCGGGGGGTGCTGTCCTTTGGCGAAGGCACGGCACAGACCTTCTCGCTTATGATAAAGGCGCTGGGTGTAGCCTTTGTGAGTAAATTCTGCGCGGAGGTTTGCCGTGACTGCGGAGAGAACACTCTTGCGGGAGGAGTGGAGAGCGCGGGGAAGATAGCGATGATATCCTTGTGCTTGCCCCTTCTTCTGGAGATATTATCCCGCGCCTCGGAAATATTGGATATGGGAGTATAGAAAGGGAAGGACAGAAAATGAAAAAATATAAGCTGCTTTTTGCTTTGGTGGCGCTGGCTTTTGTGTTTGTATTACCTGTCTCGGCGGCAGAGACCGAGGCGGGGGTGTCCTTTCCTCAGGACGAGTGGGAGGATTTTAATGCCTTGGTGCCCGACGAGCTCAGAGACAGGCTACCCGACGGGAGTCTTGAGGACGGTGACAGCTTTGCCGACAATGTATCGCAAATGAGCAAAAGCGAATACATCATAGCCGCCATAGCAGACTCATTGGGGCTTGAACTCGGGGGAGCGGCAAAGCTTTTTCTTACTCTTGTTGCCGTGCTTATGATATCGGCTGTGTTTGGCACGGTCAGTCAGGGGATGGCCAATCCCGCTTTGGTTTCGGCTATGCGATTTTGCTCCTCGGCGGCGGTCATATCGGTGACGGTGGGCTCTCTTTACTCCCATTTTTCGGATGCTGAAGCGTTTTTTGATAAGCTGGGCGCTCTCGTGAACGGGATGATACCCGTAACCGCGGGAATATGGGCAATGGGTGGCAACGTAAGCACGGCGTCTGTGGGAAGCGCCACGTTTTACGTAACGTTAAACGTTTGCCAGGGCTTGCTTGCGGGCAGCCTGATACCCGTGTGCTGTGTGCTGTCGGTGCTTGGCTTTTGCGATGCGCTGTCGGACGAGATGCGAATGGGGCGGGTAATGAATGCCGTGAAAAAGATATACAATTTTGTTCTGGTAGCCGTAATGACGGTGCTGGTGTCATCCCTCGCGGGACAAACGGCAATAGCCGCATCTGCCGATACAGCTGCGGCTAAGGCGGCTCGGCTGGCGAGCGGAACGCTCATACCCGTGGTGGGCGGAAGTGTCGGTGAAACGCTCAGAACGCTGGCTGGCGGTGTTGGCTATCTTAAAAGCCTGTTTGGAGTGGGCGGTATAATCCTGATAGTGCTTCTGGTGCTTCCTCTTGCGCTGTCGGTGCTCCTTACGCGCTTTGTTTTCCTTTTGAGCGGAGGCATCGCGGATATGCTGGGCTGCACGGGGGAGGCGCGGCTTCTTGATAATCTTGGTGAGGTATACGGAAGTATGCTGGCGGTCATTTCGGGAGTTTGCGTGACGTTTATACTTACGCTTTGTATTTTTATGCAGACGGTAGTAGCGGTGGCGTAGGATGAAGGAATATTTTATAGGCATAATGGCGGTTGCTTTTTTGGGAAGCACCTTGCTCACTCTCGCTCCCACGGGGTTTGAAAAGCATTTGCGGCTGCTTTGCGGCTTCTGCGCGGTGGCGGCGGTGCTGTTTCCTCTTGTATCTTTTTTAAGTGACGGAATTTACATAGACGGTGAATGGACAGAGCTGTTTGCTCAGGGCGAGGCTGAAGCAAAAAACTATGATGAAATTTACAATTGTTCTCTGGTGATGGCTGAGGGGGAAAATGCAGAGGGAATCCTGAAAAACGACATAATAAAAGAGCTTGACCTAAAAAACGACAGCTTTGACATAAAAATTATAATAGATAAAAGCAGTGATGAATATTCCATATTACGAACCGAACTGATAATATATGCCTCGGGAATTGATATAGACCCTCACAGTGTGGAAAAATATATAAAAACAAGGCTTGGCTGCGACTGTGAGATAATATACGACCTGAAAATGCAAAGTTAAAAAATACAATGATATTTCTTTAATGCTATACATATTGGAGAACAAAAAATGAACAGTATGGTGAAAAATACAATTACTAAAAACAATTTTTCGACCAAAATCCTTTTTTGGGCTGTTATAGCCTTGGTAGGAGTGCTGCTAATGATCTTTGCGGGCGGCGGAAGCGAAGATAAGGAAAAGGAGTTCGACGTAGACAGTCTTGACCCCGCTCAATACGCCAAGGAGGTAGAGGAGCGTGTGGAGGAGCTGTGCAACCGCATTGACGGGGTGAGCTCTACTTATGCGGTGGTTACTCTTAAGGGCGGCTATAAAGCGCTTTATGCCTCCGACCTTCAGTACGGCAGCAATAATCAAAAAAATCAAACCGTTATAATAGGAAGCGGCTCGGCGGAGCAGGGGCTTCTTATAGGCTACGAAAACCCCGAGATAGCGGGCATAGGAATAGTATGCTCTGGGGGTGATGACAGCAACGTAAGAAAAAACGTGATCTCTGTAATAGCCTCGGCGTTCAACATAAGCAGTAATAAAATTTTTGTGGCGGGAAGCTGATATGTCATAAAACGAATTTTTTGCAAATATAAATGTAGCGTAGTAAAACCAAAATTTTCGGAGGGAATTGTTATGAAAATGGAAAAAGTGAAGGAAAAATTCACATCCTTTTGCCGCAAGGTAGGAAAAAGAAATATGATAATTGCCGCTTGCTTTTTAGTCGTGGCAGTTACTTTGATTGCAAGCGTGGCGTTCTTTGGCGGAGATAAGGACGGTTACGATTACAGTCAGGGTGTAGGAATGCAGCCGAATGACAGTGAGCAAGGTAAAAACGAGGGTACGGGAAATAATGGAAGCGCCGCGGATACATATTTCTCCAGCGTTCAGGTCAACCGTCAGCGTACCCGCGACGAGGCGCTTGAGGTGCTTCAGGGCGTAGTGGATAACGAGCAATCCACCGCTACCGCCAAGGAGGAGGCTCTCGCGGAGATAAATAAGCTGGCAAAGGTGATGGAGGCGGAGGCTAACATCGAGACCTTGGTGGTAGCAAAGGGCTTCGAGGAGTGCGTTGCCGTAATAAGCGACCAGAGCGCAAGCGTGGTGGTAAAGAGCGAGGAGCTTCAGGCGGCCCAGATAGCTCAGATAAACGAGATAGTATACGAGCAGGCTGGAATACTTCCCGTAAACATAAAGATTATCCAGAGATAGTCACCAAAATGCCCGAAAAAGAATACACTTTACTGCGGAATTACTGCGGGAGGTGTACTTATTATGCAACAAAATTACGATAATTCGGGCTTTGACAGGAAAAAAATCCTTTTTGCGGCGGCAAACAGCGGCGATGGGTTTAAAAGCTTTTATTCCGAAATATTCGACAGAGAAGAGATAGAGCGCCGTTATCTCATAAAGGGCGGACCGGGTACAGGCAAAAGCACCTTTATGAGAAGCATAGCGAAAAAAGCGCAGGACGCAGGGCTTAGCGTGGAGTATTACGCATGCTCATCCGACCCGTCCTCTCTTGATGCCGTAGTGATAGAGGGGAGAGTGGCGGTGCTTGACGCCACCTCCCCTCATTGCGTTGAACCTGAGCTGGCGGGAGCGAGAGACGAGATAGTGAATTTAGGAGCGTTTTGGGACTCCGAGGGGCTTCGCGAAGAGCTTGAAAGGATAGACCTACTGTCGGGCAAGAAAAAAGAGTGCTACAAGGGCGCGTACAGGTTTCTTTCCGCGGCACTGGAGGTTGAGAAGCGGTGCAGAGAAATAGCGGCCCCATATATAAATGAAGGAAAAATGAGGGCGGCGGTAAGACGCATAGCCTCTCGGATTCCCAACGGAAATGGTTATTCGCTTCGTATAGGTATACGCGATTCTATTGGAATGAAGGGCAGAGCTTCCACCGCGGCTTATGAAAGCGTTGCCCGTGAGGTGTATTACGTTGTGGATGCTTACAAAAGCGGGAGCCTGCTTCTCGCTATGCTCGTCAATGAGGCGATGGCGAAGAAAAACAGAATACAGGTGTCTTTCAGCCCCCTTGACCCCTCTTATCCCGACGCAGTGCTTTTTGAGGAGTCAATGACCGCATTTATTCTCTGCGAGGATAAAAGGGAGGGCGGTAAATATATAAATATGAAGCGTTTTGTCCACATGCGCGGTGAGGATGTAAAGGCGGTAAGGGGTGAATATAAAGCAAACGTGAGGATAATGCAAGGCTTGATACAGTCTGCCGCGGATGCTCTTGCTATGGCGGGCGAGAAGCATTTTGAATTGGAGGATATATATAAAAGGTATATGGATTTTGATGCTTTAGGACGTTATACCGCGTCCTTTGCGGAGAATTTGACGGAAAGGCTTTTGCGAGAAAAGGCTTGTACGTATTAATTGATTTTTGCGGCGGGGCTTGCTCCCGCCGCCGTTATATTTTAGGTGTCACAGGTTGTAAGCGGCAGACGACCCTTAAAGAGGCTTTGGTTAAGCGGTGTTTTTTGAGTCAAAATGTATAAAAAGATTGTTTGTCTTTTGGAAAAAAAGACGATTTTTTGTGTGCTTTGGACAAAACTTACAAATTGCCTTGACAAACATAGCTAAATATTGTAAAATTAAAGTGTAAATCTGTCCGTGTGTACTTTTTGCGGATATCACTTATAAATTTTATGGAGGAAAAGAAAATGAAAAAGACAATCTCAATTTTATTGGTCGCAGCTATGCTCTTCTCTCTGTCTATTGCGGCTATCCCCGCAGGCGCGGAAGAGGGGACACCTGTTACTGCAATCGATCCCGACACAGTGGGTAACACTGTCGTAAACGACTCTAACAGAGCGGGACACGTTGCAGAGTTAGGATCGGAATATATCCCTCTTGTTAACAGTCTGACTGATGAACGCCCCGACCCCGAGGGTGCTGTGGCGTTCTCTTCGATATTCGCTAATGGTGAAAATCCCATTAATGAGGTTGGTATTGCAGATGGTGGCAGTTTTTACCTTGCTGAGGATATAATAGCAACAAAAACCTATAAGGCTGAAAATATAACGGACGAAAGACAGTACAAGGATATACACGGTCAGATAAAGACCTATAAAAATAGCGTGGCTGCAAGTAACTTTACTATTGATGGATGCGGATATTCCATCACTGTTTCTGCCCCCTTGCTCAATTCCACGCAGGATGTTACCTTTAAGAACGTAACCTTTAAGGGTAATATAACTATGAGTAACTATCAAGGATCATTCTCTGCGGTTGCTCAGTGGGATCAGTTTGACTCTTGTAACTTTTACAACGTTACCTCTGAAGTTAATGTTACATCTAAAAACAGGGATAAACTTAAGCACCTTGTGGGTCTTGCTCTTTACGCAGACAATTCCGAATTCATAAACGTAAAGGTCGGCGGAACCCATACTCTTGGTGCTGATGCGACAAGAATTGATGATACTGGTGCTATCGTAGGTAGAGTTGGCGGCAATACCGTATTCCAAAAATGCGTGGCAACAGGAACTCTCCGTATAGAGGCAAAGACTCTCTCCCATGCCGACAATACCGGCGGTATAGGCGGTCTTGTAGGTAAGGTTCAAAGCGGAACAGCAACCTTTAAGAACTGCGCTAACTACCGTAATATCATTATAAGCGCGGATACCGTTTTCCAGAATGCTTGGGTAGATCACAATGGTGGCAACGGTAGTGCTTCCTACGACACCAGTATAGGCGGTATCGTGGGTAGGGTTAAGGGGTCCGTTGCCCTAGAAAACTGCGTAAACGCAGGTAAGATAGAGTTTGGCGGTAAGGTTACCGTTAAGGATAAAATAATCGCAGTTGGCGGTATCGTAGGTATGATCGAAAACGAGGTTACCATGACGAACTGCGCTAACACAGGCGCGCTCGATATGAAGTTTGACGCATCCTTTGAGGGTACCACAACTCAGGGCGACAAAGAGCTCAAGAGTGCTACTCCCTTGCACCGTTGGACCTATATAGGCGGTGTTGCGGGATATGGCAGCTCTAATAAGATCGCTCTTGAGAATTGCTCTAACAGCGGAGCTATAACTCTTGACAAGACTGCTACCGCAGGTCTTGGCGGTGTTATAGGCTGTGTAGAGGGCGGCTCTACGGGTCATACTCTTACCAACTGTGATAACAGCGGAGAGATAAAGCTCCAGAATGGCGCAAAGCTTAACCAGCCCTCCGACAACGGAATGGGTATTGGCGGTGTTCTCGGTATATCCAGAGCATCCAAGATAGCGCTCACAGACTGTGATAACAGCGCTAAGGTAACCTATACTCTTATAGGCGGTAATATCAAGGCTACTGATAAAGAAGATAAAGAAGTAGATTTTAACTTCCATACCGGCGTGTGCGGCATCGGCGGCATAATGGGATATCAGTACGTTAAAGGTGCTGATGAACTCAGCCTTATAGACTGTGACAATACGGGTGCTCTTACCCGTTCCAGCGAAACTACCAACGATCGCTTCCTCGGCGGTGTTATAGGCGGTGTCCGCGGTGTTAAGAACGTGCTTGTCGATAAATGTACAAACAGCTCCGACCTTGCCGCGCCTTCGGGCGGTGGATGGGCATCCACAGGTGGAATCGTCGGACAGTACGCAAGTATCGGTAACTGGATGAGCAATGATAACCCGAATATTGAAGCGACCTTCGACGTTCGTAGATGTACCAACACAGGTAATATCAATTCTATCGTTGATGCGGGCGGTATGCTCGGTGCAAACAACGAAATAGCTGCAACCAAGCTGGTAACTACCTTCTACGGATGTGTAAACCAGGGTAACGTTACGGCTACAGGAAATGCTTGTGCCGGCGGTATGTACGGTATTGCAAACACATTGGGAACCATTAATTTTGAATACTGCGTAAACAGCGGAGCTATCAGCTCTAATTCCTCTGCGGGCGGTCTGGTATCCGTAGTAGAGGCTAAGCTTACAAACTTCCTCGTTACTAACTGCAAGAACGAGGGTGCTGTTACCGCAAACGCTACAACAACTCCCCGTGCGGGCGGTCTTGCTGCAAGAATTGCCGTAGCTAACGGTGGTAAGGTAGAGATACTCAATAGCGCTAATACCGGTGCGATTGAGTCAAAGGGCGATACGTCTAACGGAATTGCGGGCGGTATCGTAGGAAATATAGCAGACGTTACCGCAACCATGAACGGAAACGTAAATAAGGGCACGGTTAAATGCGCTACCACCTCTGCTGTGGCTCCTATCGTTGCAAATCAGACTAAGCTTGCAAGCGGAACCAACTACTATCTCACAGACTGCGCAACGGGTACGTTCACTCACGGTACCGCTGAGGCTTCGGTAGATTCAAGAATAGCTTCTATGGTATTTGATGTAAAAGGAGACTCCTTACACCTTGATAAGGCTGTTAAGGCTGCTGCTGTACTCGTTCAGAGTGACTATGAGCCCGCTACATGGACTGACTTCTCCAACGCTCTCGCGGCTGCTGAAAGCATAATTAAGAACATTTACTCTACTCAGGCTGCTATCGACGAGGCTAAGGCAAACCTTGAGGCTAAGATAGCTGCTCTTGATCCCAAGGCACTTGACCTTACCGAGTACAACGCGGTAATGGGTAAGTTTGACGAGCTCAATTCCGGTGATTGGAGCGGTAACTCCTTCCTTGTAGTTACCGAGGCAGTTAAGGTCGTTGAGGATATAAAGGCAGATGCAAATGCGCTTCAGTCTAAGTTCGACGCTGCTCTTGATGCTGTTGTTGCGGCAATTGATGCTCTTGAGGAAAGAGGCGAGAATGGCGGTACGATAGACGTTGAACAGAACGGACAGCTTACGCTTCCTCCTCTCCGTACTTCAAAGACCACAACGGCTTCTACTGAGCCCGAGCCTACGGAAGAAGAAACTACTACCGCTACTACTGCAGCTAAGAAGAAGGGCTGCGGTGGCTTGATTGGCGGAGCCGCAGTTGTAGTGACTGCTGTGCTTGCTATCGGCGCAGGTGTTTCTCTCAAAAAGAAAGAGGACTAATAATTAAATATTGAATCCGCTCCCCTCGGGGAGCGGATTTTTTTAGATAAAAGATAAATGAAAATAGATAAAAGAAAATAGATAAAAGAGAATATCATCCTTACGTAGCTTCAAGAGTGGCGAACCGCAGAGGGCTACTGTCAAAATACCTAAATTGCAAGGAGCTTTTTTAGGAAAAAGCACAGTTTCCTGCTTTGGTCGGCTAAAAGTTACAATAAACCTTGACAAAATCGGTAAAATATTATAAAATTATACTGTTACTGTATGTTTTTTATAATATGCTTATATAACGCACGATTTAGGAGGAAACTGATGAAGAAGATAATTTCCGTATTTTTAACAGCTGTTATGATGCTTTCGATGATAGCAGCTGTAATTCCCGCATCGGCGGCGGGCACGCCACTTGACGTGTCAACTGTCGGTAATACCGTGGTTACTGATGCTAACAGAGCACAATATACCGTTCCCGACGGAGCTATCGCTGTGTCTGATGCAAACGGGCTTAAGAACTTGGAGAACGACAAGTATTATTACCTTACCGCCGACGTTACGCTGGGCGCGGATGAGACTGCTACCTTTGCCTCGGGAGTCAGCGTGATAACAGGTATAACTCTTGACGGCTGCGGATATAAGCTTACGCTGAACAATGCGTCACTCTTCTCAAGGACTAAGAATATTACCGTAAAGAATATTACCTTTGACGGGGCAATAACGGCTAACAATAATTCCAACTACCACATACTCAACAGTCAGGAGGCTCAGGGCTACACCAACCTTGAGAATATTACAGCGAGTGTGGATTTTAACGTTACGAATAAAACAAAGGGCAAAAACGTGGGCGCTCTCAGCATTAACGTTAACAGCTCTACCGTAAAGAACGTACTTAACGAGGGTAACGTTACGGTAAATTCGGCAACTACTGTGGTTGATGCAATAGGCGCTATGTTCGGTACCGCTAACAAGACGGCGTTTACCAACGTAGTTAACAAGGGTACTCTGACTGTGGGAGAGGCGAAGCTTTCGGCAAAGACCGCTATCGGCGGAATAGTCGGATACGCTACCGACAGCACCTTTACCAACTGTGTAAACAGCGGTGCTATAAGCAGCTCCGCAAGCACGGATGAGCTGTACATAGGCGGAATTACCGCTTATATTGCTACACGTGCGAGCTTTGAAGGCTGCTCTAATTCCGGAAATCTTACCGTAGGCACTAACGGTAAGGTCACGGGCTTGGGCGGAATTGTAGGAATGACATCGGGCGAGAGCGCTGAGCTTTCCGATTGCGCTAATTCGGGAATTATAGCTATGCTTGCTATTCCCGAGGGTCAGGAGGGCAACAGTGCCGCTACCAGCGAGCTTGGTGATATCGGAATGGGTATCGCAGGAATACTTGGTGTTTCCCGTACAAAGAGCGTGTCGCTTCTGAATTGCTCAAACAGCAAAAATATAACTACCATTTCCAAGGGAAAGGTGGGCGTCGGAGGAATACTTGGATATCAGTATTGCAAGACGCTTGCACAGAGAATGCTTAGCATAGAGGGCTGTACTAACAGCGGAAGCATTGAGGAACGCGGTGAGGGCGCTATGCTCGGCGGAATCGTAGGCGGAATCCGTGCTGTTGAAAACACTATCATTCAGGAATCTCAGAATTCGGGCAATATTACTATATCGGGCAGCGCTAAGTTTGCATGGAGCTCTACGGCGGGTATATGTGGCTTCTTCGGAACCATAGGCGGAAGTCTTATGAACACAGACAGAAACCGTTACTGTGAGTTCGATATTTACTGCTGTACCAATACGGGTAATATAAGTAACTTGGAGCATGCGGGAGGTATTCTGGCAAGAAATGAGGAGATGTCAGGTGAAGAGCTTTATATGACCATCTATAACTGCCTGAATCAGGGTGCTATATCCTCTAACGGCGGTGACGCGGCAGGAATTTATGCTTATCCCAATGCTAAGGGACATCTTAATATGGTATGGTGTGTTAACGAGGGTAATATAACCTCTGTAGACACCGGCGTTACGTCCGAAAATTCGGGCGGTATAATTGCAAGCACGGGTGCTCAGTTCAGCTCTATTACTATATCCAAGTCTAAAAACAGCGGAGCAATAGTAGGTGGAGACAACGCGGGCGGTATTGCTTCCAGAGTAAGCCAGACGCCTTCGCTTCCCGAATACGGAAAGGTTCTTTTTGAGGACTGCTACAATGAGGGAACCGTTCACGCTTCCTCTAAGAATCCCGGCATGGCAGGAGGAATAGTGGCGTATTCCAAGAGCGAGATCACTATAAAGAACAGTATAAATAAGGGGGCTGTTTCTTCTGCCGAAACAACAACGGCATATCCTATAACTCACGAGATGACCGTTCTTTCTAAGGATGGTAGCGGATATTACCTCAGCGGATGTGCTACCGCCACGGCTATACAGGGCGGAGAGGCTAAGAATGCCACTCAGATAGGCGAGTTGGTGGCTACTATGGTCTTCCACAGAAAGAACAATCCCTACAACCTTAGCAAGATATATGAGCAGGCAAAGGGATTATATCCTCAGGACCACACGACCGACTCGTGGGTGCCTATGGCAACGGTATTCGAAAAGGCAACTAAGCTTATCAATGACCCCGAGGCTTCACAAGCTGATATGGATAACGTAGTGGCAGAGCTGAAGGCGGCTATAAATGGTCTTGTTCTCAACGGAGTGAGAAATTTTGAAAAGCTGGAGATCGCTCTCTTGAAGGGTGAGGAAGCAGGAAAAGAGTGGTATTCATTTACTTGGCTTGAGCTTTTCGTTGCTATGCGTGACGCAAGAATACTGATGAATCTGAAAGATGAAGAAATGGAAAAGGTTCTGCAGTCTGACATTGACAAGGCAGAGCAGAGGATATACAAGGCAATAGAGGTCCTCTTGGAGAAGCCCCCGCTTCAGGGAAGTATAGATGTGGATCAAAAGGGTCAGTTTACCCTTGATACCCTTCGTCCCGAGGGTACAACGCCCTCCGGCGGCGGTAGCTCGTCTAATACCGAGAGCAGCGAACCGCTGGTGGATATGAGCGGAGAGATAGAGCTTGGCTGCACGGGTCTTGTAGGCGGCGGCGCAATAGTGCTGACGGCTATAATAGCACTTGCCACGGGAACTGCTAAACGTAGGAAAGAGGACTGATCTTCCGTTACGCACAATAACGGATAAATAACAACAAAGCCGCTTTTGCTGTCAGTGAAGATAGTAAAGGCGGCTTTTGGCAAAATGATAGGCAGATTGAAATTTATAATTATGTACGGAGACTAAGAATGAAGAGAACAGCAGCTTTAGTCGTAGTGTGGGGAATGCTTTTTGCGCTTTTGAGTATGGTTGTTCCTGCGGGAGCTCAATCGAACACGCCTTCGGGTATTGCCGTAAATTCGGAGAGCGAGTTTCTCGCAATGGAGGCAAATGGAAACTATTATCTTAACAAGGATATAACCGTTACAGAGACATATTCCGATTGCTTTAAGGGTGTCTTCGACGGAAACGGAAAAAAGATAACCATTGGCAACAGTGCTATTCGCTCTGTATTTACGCAGGTAGCGGGTACGGTCAAAAATCTCACGGTGGACGGAAGCATAGAGCTTAAGGCCTCCGCGGACGTGGCGGGAGTTGCGCTGGTCGCCAAGGGAAGCTTTGAAAACGTTACCTCCAACGTTGATATAAGGATATTCGGATTTGATACCAATAAGGGAAGAATAGGCGGTCTTGTATCGGTCGTGGATGGCAGCATTACCTTTAAGGATTGCAAAAATACGGGTGATATAAGGATAGACACAAGGGCTACGGGCGGCGCCCGCAAGGTTTGGGCGGGAGGCATTGTTGGCTTTGCGTCGGGCAACTATACGATTTCCTTTAAAGGCTGTGCTAACGAGGGCAATATTATATCCGCACAGCCCGATGTGAATATAGGTGGTCTTATGGGATGGTCACAGGGTGCGGACGTCAGCTTTGAGGACTGCTTGAACAGCGGCGACCTGCATACCCTTTCAACGGGGTACACCGGTATAGGCGGTATGATAGGCGGTATGTACAACAAAGGCGAGGCTACTAAATCACTTAATGCCCTGAGGTGTGTAAATGAGGGCAAGATTTCAGCGGGAGATCCCGCGGCGGTAAATCCAAAGGCGGTAAACGCATACGCGGGAGGAATTATCGGACAGGTGTACTCGGTAGGTGTTTTGAATATTACCGACTGTGTAAATAAAGGAATAATTAACGTAAAGACGGGAACGTCCTCATCTGCTGCGGGGGGTATGGCGGGTATGTTTATTACCGTAAGCTCTTCGTGGAGCTGGGCGGGCTTTGACGATGCCACGTATACCTTTAAGAACTGTGTAAATAAGGGGGATATTCAAGGTCTTGAGGTGGGCGGCATAGTCGCCGCCGGCACACAGCTTGGATTTAATAAGGATACGGTTGGTTTAAGGATAGAGAACTGCGTTAATGAGGGTGTCCTCAGCGGAGCAGGCTATGCGGGAGGTATTCTCGGTCGCTGGGCTAACAGCGAAGGAAGCGGATGGAGCAGCGGTACTTCGGATGTAGTAGTAAAGAATTGTATGAATTTAGGTGACGTGGAGGGTGTTACGGGCGCTGCCGGAATATTCGCTTTTATGGAAGGCGAGGGTATTCTTTCTAACACTGTCAACAGCACGACTATCGGAGAAAAGATCGGTGACTCAACAAAGCCCACGGTGGTTGAGGCTTGTGTAAACGCAGGTGACGTAATATGCAACTCGGGCAAGGATAACGAGGATTGCTCCCGAATAGCCGCGGGCATCGTTGCAAGGACTAACAAGAGTATGACAGTTAAGGATTGCGTAAATGTGGGAGCTCTTGATATGCCCGTAAACGAAGATCCTTGTCTGGTGCATATAATAAAAACGGATAAAAATATAACGGCAAGCAATAACGTATTTCTTGATAGCATGGAGGGCTTGGGTAATTGCGGAAGAGGTGTGGCGCAAAAGGATATGAGCGCATCCTTGGCGCAGTCTGTATTGGCGTTTGATATGTCTGATCTTAAGGAGGACGTGAAAAATTATCGCGCACTTTCCGCAAGCAAATATACGGCTGAAAGCTATGCGGGTCTTATGACCGAGTGCCAACAGGCGGAAGAGCTTTTCGGGAGCGATACCGATATCACGAGAGTGACGCAGGCAAGCGTTGCGGAGCAAATAGCGGCACTTGATGCGGCATATAAGGCTCTTGTTGAGCTTAATACGGACATTCCTCCCAAGCAGGAAGAGCAAGACTCCGAAGAAGAAAAGGACACTGAGGAGGATAAGGTACAGCAGGAAGAGGAGAACACCGCAAATAAGGTCAGCACAGAAGCATCCTCCTCCGATACAGAGGATAAGATGACAGAGCAAAGCCAAAGCCCCGCCAAGGATGGCTGTGGCTCGGTGTTAGGCGTGTCTGCCATGGGCATTATAGCTCTCATAGCCCTTGGAGCGGATGTATTGATAAAACGAAAAGAGAACTAAAATAAAAGAAACTGTCTCATTTTTAATGAGACAGTTTTATTTTTTAAGCATTTCTTTAGCCAGAGCCATATCCTTATGCACTTGCTCTGACAGAAGCTCCACGGAATTGAATTTTTTCTCCGCTCGTATGAATTCCAAAAGCTCTACGGTCACGGTCTTTCCGTACGCGTTGTCATTAAAGTCGAATACGTTTGTTTCCGCGTATAAGACAGCTCCGCCTACCGTGGGTCTGTATCCTACGTTTGTGATGCCGTAAAAAGCTTTTTTGTTTATATGGACGCGGCTAAGATAAACACCTCTTGCGACCACAAGCTTTTTTGGGGGATAGCTTTGGTTAAGAGTGGGAAAGCCCAAAGTGCGACCGAGATGCTGACCGTCAACTACTTTAGCGTGAACAGAATAGGGTCTGCCAAGATAGCGGTTAGCTTGCGCGATATCGCCCTCAAGAAGCAGAGCTCGTATTTCCGATGAGCTCACCGCCTTTCCGTTAAGCTCAACGGGGGGCATTACCGAAATGCCTATACCATGCTTTGCGCAAAGACGCTCAAGAAGAGCCGTATCGCCCTCTCCGCCTTTTCCAAAGCGGTAATTAAAGCCGCATACAAGGTGCTTTGCCTTCATTTGCCCAAGAAGGATATTTTCAAAGAAATCGGGGGCGCTCATAGAGGCTATGCTCTTGTCAAATTTAACGCTGACGAATATATCTACTCCGAGCCCCCGCATAAGCGAGCGCTTTTCTGCGGCAGAGGAAAGCAGAGGGATTTTGTCTGCCGAGAAATAATTTTTCGGCGGTTCGGCAAAGCTCCATACAGCCGCGGGGAGGGAAAGAAGCCTTGAAACTTTTTTAGCTTCGTTTATTATAGACACGTGTCCTATATGGACTCCGTCAAAGCAACCAAGGGCGCAAACCGTTTCACCCTCAGCGCAGAAGCTTAAGCTTTTATAAGTTTTCATAGTGCCTCCTTTCTCGTCGTTTACTTCCAAGATTATAACATAGTTTGCCCTATAAAGCAAGATATATTTTTAAAAAGGGCGCAAGATAAGACAAAATATACGGACGCCGAGGAGTATAATTGGTACAGGAGGCGGTATATGGAACAGACTGTTTACATAGATATATTTTTTCTTATAAATTTCAGCATGGACCTTCTTTGCTTTTTCCTTACCTCAAAGCTTTTAACACATCCTCTGTCGCTAAAAAGGACGGTGATCGCGGCTTTCTTGGGAGGGGTGTACGCCTGTGTATCGCTGTTTATAGCCTTGAGGGGGATTTTTTCTGCCCTTCTTGACATTTTAGCTTGCGGGGTAATGTGTACCGTGGCATATAAAAGAAAAGGAAATTTAAAAGAGATATGCCAGTGTACAGTGGTATATGCCGCCGTATCTATTGTTCTCGGCGGTGCTATGACGGTCTTGTTTTCGCTGTTTAATAAGCTTGGTCTGGACCGAATGCTGGGAACAGAGGAGGACGCGGACGGAATTTCCGTATGGCTGTTTGCAATTCTTGCGGCGGTAAGCGGAGGACTTGCTCTTTTCGGAGGAGCCTTCTTTAAGAGAAAAAGCGCAAGGACAGAGGGCGAGATAGAGATATGCTACGGAAATAAAAATACTCGCTTTAAGGCGTTTTGCGACAGCGGTAATCTTCTTGTTGAGCCTATAAGCGCAAAGCCCTGTATAGTAGTTGAAAAGAGCGAAATGGAAAGGATATTGCCCTGCGATATGGCAAAAACTATAAAGAGCGGAAAAACGGAAGAGCTGAGCACAGAGGAGATAAAACGTATACGGATCATACCCACAGGTACGGTGGGAGGAAGCAGTCTGCTTTACGCTGTAAGGGTGGATGAAATACGAATAAATATGGGGAAGGGATGGAGCATAGTCGATGCGCTTGTAGCCTTTGGGGAGATAGGTAAAAATGCCTACGGAGCTAAAGCCTTGATACCTTCCGCGGTCGTTTTTGGTGCAGTATGATTTTGGGGGAGATATGAGAGCTGTCGTTGTTTGGTTTTTTAAAATAAAGAAAAAGCTGGTTGACTGGTTAGGCAAAAAAAGAGGCGGGATTTATTATATAAACGGAACCGAGGTGCTGCCGCCGCCCCTTGAAAAGGAAGAGGAAAGCGAAATGATATGCCGTATAGCCGAGGACGAGAGCGCACGTCAGCGGCTTATAGAGCATAATTTACGGCTTGTGGTGTACATAGCCAAGCGCTTTGAAAACACGGGGGTCGGCATAGAGGATCTGGTGTCAATAGGCACAATAGGACTCATAAAGGCAATAAATACCTTCAAAGCGGATAAGAACATCAAGCTGGCTACCTATGCCTCCAGATGCATAGAGAACGAGATATTGATGTATATCCGCAAAAATGCGGGCACAAGGGCGGAAATATCCATAGACGAGCCGCTGAACACTGATTGGGACGGAAACGAGCTGCTTTTGTCGGATATATTGGGAAGTGATGAGGACAGTATATCCTATGAGATAGAGGTAATGGAGGAAAGAATGGCTATCAGACGGGCGGTTGCCGACCTCTCCGAAAGAGAAAGAGAAATAATAGAGCTGAGGTACGGAATGAACGGCAAAAGGGAGCTTACCCAAAAGGAGGTAGCCGACAAGCTGGGCATATCTCAATCCTACATATCACGTCTGGAAAAAAAGATAATTGCTAAGCTGAAAATTGAGATAGAAGCGGGCTTTTGAAAAAATAAGTTAAAAATTTCAAAAAAGGTATTGCAATCGGGAAAAAAGTGTGATATAATAACTGCGTTTGCAAACGATGTCAAAGAACATCGGAATATTAGAAACGAGGTAAAATGTGTTATGAAATCGGGAATCCATCCTAACTATGAAGAGTGCGTGATCCGTTGCGCTTGCGGAGAGGTAGCTACTACCAAGTCCACCAAGGGCGGAGAGATCAGAGTTGAAATTTGCTCCAAGTGCCATCCCTTCTTCACCGGTAAGCAGAAGTTTGTTGATGCCGGCGGTCGTCTTGATAAGTTCAAGAGAAGACTCGAGAGAGCAGGCAAGTAATCGTTTTTACGGTTTGTTTGGCAAAAAAGGCAGGTCACGCAACGTACCTGCCTTTATTATTTTTTGTAAAAGGGTTATACTAAGAGATATATCAAGGAGGTTTTATGATAGAAAAAGAATTACCGTTGCCCGATAAGACCGTCCTTGTGGGTATGGTCAAAAAGGGAGAGAGCACCGAGGAGCTTGAGAGCAGTCTTGACGAGCTTGAAGGACTTCTTAAGACGGCGGGAGGCGAGTGCGTCGCCAGACTTACCCAGAGCAAGGAGGCTCCCGACCCCAGAACTATGATAGGAAGCGGAAAGGCGGCAGAGCTTGCCTACCTTTGCGCCTGCAACGACGTTACTCTTGTAGTGTTTGACTGCGAGCTATCCCCCTCGCAGATACGAAATCTGGAGGCTATAATGGGCGATAAGGTGCGGGTGATAGACCGCTCGATGCTCATACTTGATATCTTTGCGCTCCACGCCGTAACGGGCGAGGGAAAGCTGCAAGTAGAGCTGGCTCAGCTTAAATATACCGCGCCAAGGCTTATGGGAAGAGGAACAGAGCTTTCAAAGCTTGGCGGAGGAATAGGCACGAGAGGACCCGGAGAGACACAGCTTGAAACCGACAGACGGCATCTGCAACGCCGCATAAGAGCGCTTGAGGACCAGATAGACGAGATAGCGAAAAACCGCAAGACCATGAGGGCGGCGAGGGACAGAAGCGGTATCCCCACAATAGCTATCGTGGGATATACAAACGCCGGTAAATCCACGCTGCTGAACCATCTCACAGACGCGGGAATTCTTGCGGAGGACAAGCTTTTTGCTACCCTTGACCCCACAACGAGAAAATTTGAGCTTCCCTGCGGTGAAACCGTGCTTCTCACCGACACGGTAGGATTTATAAAAAAGCTTCCTCACCATCTTGTGAGCGCCTTTCATTCTACGCTGGAGGAGGCATCCTGCGCGGATATTCTGTTGATAATAATAGATGCCTCAGACCCTGAGTTTGAGGAGCAGGTAAAGGTGACAGAGAGTCTATTAGAGGAGCTTGGAGCAGGAGGAAAGCCCACGCTTTACGTCTTTAATAAATGCGACAGAGGCTTTGCAAGGCTTTCGCAGATAGGTCAGACTGCACGCGAGGATACGGTGTATATTTCGGCGCTGACAGGGCAGGGCGTAGAGCAGCTTGTGTCTAAGATAGAGCAGCTGGTTACCGAAGGAAAGAGAAGAGTGACCTATTTTATACCCAATTCCGACGGAGGAGCCCTAAACAATCTTTACAGATTGGCTACCGTAGAGAGCGTGGATTACGGTGCTGACGGTATGACAGTAATTGCCCTTGCGGATGCAAGAGCCAGAGGCACTATGAAAAAATACGCCATAGACGATATCCCCGAGCCAAAAGAGGATTGGGAATAAACAAAAGCGAGGAAAATTTCCTCGCTTTTGTCGTTGGTTGGGGGATTATGCTTTAGGGAAGGCTTTTCGCGCCCCGCGGCAGAGCCGCGGGGGATTGTTACTCTAATGTGGCAAAAAATTCTTTAAAAGTTGGATAACTTCCACCAATCATTCTATACCAAATTTCTTGGTAGTTACCGTCATAATCTCCAGATACCCTTACGCAGTCTCCAAGGGCGAAAACATTTTTCACAGTTTGATTATCATAGACAATTCCTATTTTTATACCGCCCCCCATAAGACCGGAAGTATCTCTATGTATGTCAGTAAAAACGAGGCTGTCTAAGAAATCAAGTACATACTTTATTTTTTCACTATCCGCTGGAAAACAGTATTCTATAGAAGTTTCACCATATCCATGGTCACGAGTTATGACTATTTTTTCTATCCCCATTTCTTTTACATATAGATAGTTTGGGTCATTAGTGTCTATGGGATTCGTGGTTTGAGTGCTTTCCGTTGGTTTGGTGTTTTCTGTGGAGGTGGAACTATTTTCAGTTGATTTTGAGGATTCGCATGAAGCGGTAGTAAGAGATGACTCTGTGTTCTCTGTTGATTCTTTGCTGCCGGTTGGTAATTCTGAATTGCAAGAAATTATTGTCATGCACAAAATAACGCACAGTAGGACGAATAATAAATTTTTCATAGTGATATGTCTCCTAAGATTCAATAAAGCGGGAGGCAGGAGCAAACGTGGTATAATTAACATTGGTATTTGATTTTACCGTGAATCCTTCCCATACATAATTGTCCGATGATTCATTTGCTTTACATTCTCTTCCGTTGTATATTTTTTCGTATGACATCAAGCGAGTGCTTCCCACATCTTTAGGGTCGGGATCTCTTATTAAAAACCAAATCTCAGAATCTATTGTTACGTATCCGTATATTAATGTTGCGTGTCCACTGTCACGCTCATATCCGGTAGGCTTTGCTGGATTTTCTATATATTTTCCTCGCGAAATATAAATTACGTGACCTGCATCCAAAAAGTTAACCAGAGTTTGTTCACTGCATATTTGATGGTGATGGTATTGTGCAAAGCCGATATAATCCACAGCGTAACCCGAAAAGTAGTTTATCGCGCTCCACGCGTCCGAAATGCCTCCACTACCGAATGTTTCAACGGTGATAGAAGGATTCCAATACAGATAATATTTATCTATTATAGCTTGTATAGTTTCGTCATAGGTGATATTGGAATTAAAAGTTGTAGAGTAATGCTTAGCAAACATTCTTGCGGCAGTGACCCAACACCAATGTTCGGTCTGCTGTCCTTCCAATATTGCCGTCGTGGAGGCATAACCTATTTCAGCCAAAAGCCATTCGTCGTTAGTGTTACCGTCGTTGGTATATGCGGTTTGATAAACGGGATTGTTGCTTGCGTCTAAAGAGGTTGCCATACACCAATCGTCAGTACCAACGGTGTTTGGTCTTAATATATAAGCACCACTATCTGCCCTTGTTATTTCCCATCGTTGATTCAGTCTGCCTGCGTAAGTTTCTTGAACTACGTTGGCATAATCGGTATTTTTTTCTTCGGATTTTATTGTCAATGCTTTTCCGCTCTTTGCGGAGGTTATTTTGAAAATCCCGTTGCCTATGTGTGTTATATCCCATTTTTGATAAGCTCCGTCATCTCCTACTAAGTTTGTTAATTTCAAGGTGGCGTATTCAGTGGAGTAGGAAGGGGCATAGCTATCGTTAATTTGAGCGAATTTGCTGGTAGAAGCTCCCATAAGATAGTACGTACCGTCGGGTATTGTGGTGTATTCGACTCTTATATAGGGGGCGGAAGAGGCAGAGCATTCGTATGATTTTATAAAAATATTTCCTGCGCCGGAGTGATAATCTAACGCTATTCCGTGATTCATAACGTCACCCTCATTATAATACGGCTTGGCATAGGAGGATATATTAAGTGAAGCAAAGGAAGAAAAATCCTCGTTCATACCTGATAGTGTCGTTAAATCAGCCGAAGCAATAAGAGTATTTCTGTCAATAGTTGGGGCGGTATTAAAGGTAACGCTGTTTTCAAGCCAAGAGGTTTTTATAGGGTAGGCATTGATCGTGGTAGAACCGTAAAAGGTTGAGCCGTAATAGCTGAAGCATAAATACGCGCGCTTGAATACTCCACCTTCGCTATCGCTATGAATCGAAGGTAGCAACATATTTATTAATGCGGTATGACTGGACCATACTCTCATATTTCTGTATGATCCAAAATTTGTTGTCGGAGATCCTGAGCTTATATAGGTATCATAATGCCATCCGCTGCTTACCACCGACGGGTCGATAGTAACGGGGAATGTTCTTTCCGTATCGTTCACCCATTCCTCGTCTGCTGTTACTACAAGGAGATATTTGTCACCCTCCACGTTAAAGAGAGAGTAGGAAACAGCCTCGGAGTATTCACCCTCGGCGTCGTACATATAGGGAGCGGGGATGATATATTTTATCTCGTCACTCTCCTTATCCGAAAGATATATAGCTCCCGACTCGTCAAGGGTAGCGTCAAGCCCTACGAGAGCCAACTGAAATCCGTATTCGTATCGCTCTCCCTTGGACTTTACTATTATGTTTTCCTTAAGGTCGTTGCCCTGCATAATATATTCTATGTCGGTGTTTGAGTTCACGTTAGAATACGCTATGGAGCTTTTGTTCTCAATATTTATAGCCTCTTCCATAGTGTCAAAGCTATGGGGTCTTGCGTAATTTGAATTGACCACGGTTGAGGTCATAGGAGCTGTCGAGATAGCTTCGTCCTGCCGTTGAAGCATAGACATGGATATAACGTATCCGTTCTCGTTTATGCTCACAAGCTCGGAGCTTGAGGAATAGCTCTTAGCAAAGCTAAGACGGGAGTCGTCTGTGGTGTAGAGCTACTTCGTTCCCACGGTCTTCAGGGTCAGGTCGTTGTCTATGTCCTGCCACACTCCGTTTGCGTCCTTTCTGTGCACGGCTCCCGCGTAGGAGACCGCCTCATATGAGCCGTCGGGGAGCCTGAAATGCTTTATGCTCTCCTCTCGGCGCTCGACTACCTCTACTATTTTTGTTTCTTCAATTGTTTCGGGAGTAATGAGAGGCTCCTCGGCAAAGGCTGAGAATGGAATACACCCCGCTGTTATTGCCAAAAGGACAAGGATGGATAAAAATCTTGAGTATTTCTTCATAATAATTCCTTTCCTACGCTGCACAAGAGCAACGTAAATTCAATATTGATTTGGTGTTCTGCGTTTCGTCTGAAATGTACATTGCTCTCACTCCCTTCGTAAGAAAAAATCGCACAGGCATAGCTATAATCTCAGCCATGTCTGTGCGTTTCAGTATCTGTATTTTTATCCACAGGCATTGGCTGTCCGAGGATATATTTCTCCTTGGTTTTATTATACCATACGCGGGTATATATGTCAATAGCATATCGTTCGTAAAAAAGTTATTGACAAAATTCTATCCATATATTATAATAAGAGTGTCGAAGCGTGTAATATTATGCGCGGAGGAGGTATGTATGGCACAGCTCCCTGAAAGATATACGACAGTGAGAAGCGAAGCTCACGTAGAGTTTGAGGAAAAGCGCTCGCTCTTTATAGGTCACGCCAAGCACGTTGACAGTGAAGAGGAAGCGCTTGATTTTATAAAGCAGCTTAAAAGAGAATATTCGGATGCGACTCACAATTGCTTTGCCTATCTTCTCAAGGGCGGAATAGTAGCTCGATATTCGGACGACGGCGAGCCTCAGGGCACGGCGGGAGTTCCTATGCTTGAAACTATACGCAAGAGCGGTGTGTCCGACGTGTGCGTGGTGGTTACCCGTTATTTCGGTGGCATACTTCTTGGTGCGGGAGGGCTTGTGCGAGCCTATTCCCATTCCGCGTCAATAGCTCTCGATGGCGCGGAGGTGGTCACCTACGAGCCCTACGCCGTATATGAGCTGAGGTGCGGATATTCTGAGTACCAGAAATACAGCAATATACTGGGAAGCTACGGTGCAGTCATAGACGGTACTGAGTTCGGAGCCGACGTTCTGGTTAAATTTGCCGTAAAAAGAGAAAAAGCAGATCAATTGCTTGCTAAGATAAGCGAGGTCGGCTTTGGCAGAGACGTTCCCGTACCTGCGGGAGAAAGATTTGATTGCAGATAGGAGAAGCGTTATGAAAAGGATAGCTTACATTTTTATGCTCACGGTAGCTATGTTTGCTATCCTTTTTCTTGTTTCCTGCTCTTCTGAGGAGGACAGCGGGCTTAGTGAGTACAAGGAGCTTTTGGAGTCGGTATCTCAGAGCGATGCGCAGGAGGAGCCTGAGCCCTTTGCCAACAGGGTGTACGTAATAATACCCAAGTCCTGCTCGGGTGAGCTTTCAATGAAGGCTCACGAGTTTGCCGATGCTATAAAGGAAAAGACGGGTGTTTATACTGTGGTAAAATATGACAACGAGGATATAAGCGTGCTTGACAACGAGCTCACGGTGCTTCTGGGCAATACCGCGCGTCTTGAATCTCAGGAGGCGGTGAAGCCTTTGAGGTACGAGGACTACGTGTGCAGATGGGACAGAGGCAGTATAATTCTGGGCGGTAGGCACGACGAGGCAACGATAAAGGCTGTTGATGAGTTTAAAGAAAGGATACTTCACGGGGCGTCGAGTGCATGTCTTATGACTGAGGGAGCGCATTTTGAGCACATAGTGGAGAGGGATATATCCTCGATGACTCTCAATGGCTACGACCTTTACGACTACACGCTGGTATATTCAAAAAAGAATTCCTTCGGTGAGAAGGAAATGGCGGAGCTTCTCAGGAGATATGCGGTAAATAAGAGCGGATATATGCTTAATATTATCCCCGATTCGGAGGTGGACTCAAATACGGGTAAGATAATATCCGTAGGCGTACTGTCTAATATGGATGGGGCTGTGATAAGAAATGAAGAACAAAATATAATCGTAGGCGGAGCAGGTGAATACGAGCTTTCGATAGCGGTAGTGGAGTTTGCTGACGCTTTGTTTAAAAATGTAAATGAAGGAAACGCTAAGGCTTCCTTTACTGATATGAATATACCGTGCGAAGGAAAGAGGCTGAAGATCTGCTATGCTGTCTCAAAAAGCGCGAATAATGATTTGTTGGATTTTATTTACAGGTGGTCTCAATTGATTCAAAACGACAAATATGACGTTATAATTTTTGACAAGCTCGAGCCTTGGTTCTCGGAGCATGTGGGCGAAAACAAAGACGGGTATAAATATATTCCGCTGAGTGACAGCGAAGGAAACGTGTACTCCGTCATGTATAATGCAGACGCTTTTCAAAGCTTTGAGTGCAATATTTCAGATATTGCCGTGGTAATTAAAGCAAAGGTCAAGGGAGAATTTGATGAGCGAAGGATTATAGTATCCCTTACGTCCGATGACGGGAACATTGAGACGCTGCTCAAGGCTTCTGCTCCTTATGACACGCTTGTATTAAAGGAAGAAATTTCTACGGAAGCAGAGAAGGCGTATGGACTTGCGCCTATGGGAAGCGAGAGCTGGAGCTTTAACGGCTCTCAACACAAAGCTGTCTTTTATGTTAAAGAGGCTTTGTGTGCCAAGGAGAAATCCGTACAAACAGACGGAGGTGTCTTTGGAAGCGGAGTAAATTTGTTTATCTCGTCAACGGTTTTCCCAAAGGTATGCGCAGCGCTTGAAGGGTTAAAAAATTCCGTGAAATGATATTCTTTCATAAATGGATATATCGTCGCAGAGCTCGTAGATCACGGTGCATACACGGGTTATCTCGGGCAGGTTTTTGGTGTTGATTGCTGAATAGAGAGAGGCCATAAGCTCGTTCATACGCTCTATCTTTGCCTCGGCAACCGTAAGGCGCAGTATGCCTTGATGCTTTTTCCAATAATTTTCCAGAATCTCAAAATCGGCAGAGCTATTCTTGGATGCCTCTGTTATCCGCGTGTATTTTATTATGCTGTCGGCTACGTTGCATACATAGATTGAATTCACCACGATGCCGCTCAGAATGAGGACGAAAAGCAGAAGCGCGGCTATGAATGCTCTCATTTTCTTTTCTCCTTGGGTATTATTTTTGTTTCACCGGCGTCGTTTATCATCATAAGATATACGTCCTTTATATCGAGTCCTTTCTTTTTCAGGATGGAGCGCACAGAGCTCTCGGTCAGCTTTAGTTGGGTCATTCCGTGCTTATTAACGCTGCCTTGCTCTATGATTATATGAAAAAGTCCGCTTTCCTTCGGCTTTAGGTGCAGCTGCTCTGCGCTGGGCTGACGGAAGCGGGCTTTTTGTATTACCGTTATTTTGCCGTTCTGTTCCAGAATGGCATATTTAATTTGTGAAATGTCATCAATGCTTTGACTTCTCAGCTCGCTGAACAGCTCGTCAAAGGATAGGCGCGCGTCGCTCATTTCTTTCTGAGATATTACGCCGTCTTTTATCAAGGTAGCGGGACGGGCGGTAAAAATGTTTTTAAGCTTTGGTGACTTTGCCAGGACCATGGAAATTACTACCTCCAGCGTAAGTAATATTATTATGGGAACAATGGCGTGTAAAAAAGGTATTTCGGGCTCGGTTATTGGAAGCGTGGCGATTTCGGATATAAGAAATGTTGTGATAAGATCCGACACCTCAAGCTCGCCTATCTGCCGCTTTCCCATCAGGCGCATTACCACGATGAGCAGGGCGTAAATAAGAACTGTACGAAAAAGAACTGTTAGCATAATTACCTCACAAAGCGTTTTTAGTAGTATTTGCGTATTTTGGCTCAAAAATACATTTATGTCTTGCTGCGGTATGTACATAATCTACAAAATATCAAAAAGCGACAAAAAAATCGAAAAATCCCCTTGACAAAAGAAGTTAGTAGTGATAAAATAGACAAGCTGTCCGCGAGGCGAAGCCGGAGAGGTTTTTGAAAAAAGATAAAAATTTTTCAAAAAAACTTAAAAAAAGGTATTGACAAGGCAGAAGAGGTGTGGTATAATACTAAGGCTGTCGCGGAAAAGGGCAGTGAAATGGTCATTGAAAATTGAACAACAAGAGATAAGTACAAAGCAAATTGTAAGTGCGAAATACTAATCTCGTCGATAAG
>JAEIGA010001149.1_pt1 | contig 40550 bp, 60 predicted proteins | sample 9270691 | NCBI WGS metagenome assembly JAEIGA01 (sample SAMN17057246, study PRJNA624740) | gut metagenome | biome: biome; isolation source: fecal sample | host: Bos grunniens | place: China: Xizang | collected 2019 | reverse complement strand
TTCTCCCCTTTTCGTTTCTAAAAGACACTATTATGTACCGATTACAAGACATACAGGAAGCACTGCAGAATGTTGTAGGCTGGGAAGCAGACTATCGCGCCAACCTTACGCAAGGAAACACGGAGTCGGAGAGCGGTATGTACTTCCAGCAGGCACACCCGTTGCTCACGCTGAATAACATTCGCGCCATAATGCCCGATGACTGGGACACCCAGTACCCCTCTTGGAAACAAGATAAGATATACAATGAGGGTGACAAGGTTCGCGATGGAGGCAAGGTATATGTGGCAACGCGTACGCACGTCAACTACAAGCCTTCAATGTACCCCGACTATTGGGCAGAGTATGACACGATAAACGATTACCTTCCATTGTTGGTGCGTAGGGGCGTGAGCAAGATGGTGCAGACCTTCGTGCAACAGAAGCAACTGCAGCGCGAGAGCAAAGACCTATTGGAACACCGAACATTCTTTGACGGGGCTGGAAGGTTGAGCGCGACTATCATGGGCACGCACAAGGTCGTGGGATTTGAAATCGTGCCTTTGCGGTCGTTTGGCGTTACCACGAAGGTGGAGCGAATTGGGCTGCAGATGACGGGCGCGACTGGTATGGTTACGATGTTCCTCTTCCATAGTTCGCAGTATGAGCCAATAGGCGTGTATGAACTGAACTTCACGAAGGAAAACGGAGGATTCCAGTGGTTTAACATAGACAACTGCTACCTGCCTTATCGCGGTGACAACACGAATGACGGAGGCGCGTGGTATCTTTGCTATTACCAAGACTCACTGCCTTTGGGCATGGAGGCAATACAGATGACAAAGGACTGGAGCAAAGAGCCGTGTACAACTTGCGGAATACGCGACCTACGCGCGTGGAGGGAACTTACGAAGCATATACAAATAAGCCCGTTCTGCGCAAATGTGAGCGAGGGCTGGGGCGACAATCCTATGCTGTGGGACATCGCACAGAACATCTATACCAGCACAACGAACTACGGGCTGAACTGCGAGGTAACGATAGGTTGCGACTTGACGGACTTTATCGTTAGCCAGCGACAAATATTCGCAACTTGCCTGCAGAGGCAGGTAGCGTTCGATGCGCTGCGCACGCTGGCACTCAATCCCGATGTGCGAGTAAATCGCAACCAAAGCAACGCGGAGCGACAGGACATCCTTTATGAACTGGACGGCAATACGCAGGGCAGACGCGGAGGGCTTGGCTACGACCTTGAGAAAGCGTATGACGCGCTGCGCATAGACACGAAGGGTATGGACAGGGTGTGCCTCGCCTGCAACAACTACGGAGTACAATACACAACCTGTTAACGCTATGACACTGGCTTCACTACGGACATCGCTGGAAAGCATACAGAAAGGACTTGCGGAGGGCAGATACGCGAAAGACTGCCTGTCCTCACGCGAGCAGGAAATTATGTCCTTTCAGTATCAACAGCTATTCGATGGGAAGCAGAGCAACGGAGAGGACATACGCCCGTATTACAGCGAGGATTTGAAGCCTATGGGCTACTTTCACACAAAGCAGACTGCAGCCAATTACGCGGCATGGAAGGAGTCGGGCATTTCGTACCCGTTCCGAGCCAACCGAAACCCCGATGCGCCCAACCTGTATATTGACGGAACTTTTCACAGCGAACTGGGTGTTGAGTTTGGGGAAGAGGCATTGACAATCAAAGGCATGACGCAGTACGCTACGGGTATAGTGGCGAAGTACGGGCTGCAGACATTCGGGCTATCTGCCCAGTCGTGGGGCGAAATGCTCAACGAGCGAGGCGTAGCAGAGGAAATACTAACAAAGATAATTGAGGACATCAAATGAACTACAAGAGGGACACCCCAGCATTGTGGGAAAAGGTATTTGCCGACATACAGGACAGCCTGTCGGCGAACTTGGATTGGCTTAACAATACCTTTGGAAAGGCAGAGCGAGTGCAGAAGGTAATACGCGAAAGGCGTTACTTTGAGCCAGCATGGTGGAAGGGCGGAAACGACTACACGCTGTTAAGCCCTACGGACACACTGGGCAACTTTGCGTTTTTCACGATTGGAGAGCCACAGGTTACGGATTTCGAGGTGTGGGGCGACACGCAGGCAAAAGCCCCGTTCTCTTTGATTGTATGGGCGGATTTGCGCACCATAGCAGAACAAGGAGAGCGTAATGTGGAGGCGTTGAAGGAAAGCATTCTAAAGGTGCTTAACGGGCAGACGCACACGAAGCACGGGTCATACACCATAACGCGCATATACGAAAGGGCGGAGAATGTGTATGAGGGCTTTACGCTTGATGAAACGAAAAACCAGTTTACGATGCACCCGTATGTGGCATTGCGCTTCATGGGGCAGGTCATCGCGCACACAACTTGCAACCAATAAAACACACTACTATGATACACTTACTTATTTCTTCAATCCTTGTGGCTTGTGTGGCTTCATTCCTGCTCTCGCTTGCATACAAATGGGGCTGGGTGGAGTATGCACAGGTGCATGGCGATAACTTGACCTCGCGCTTGGCTCACTGCAATTTCTGTATGTCCTTTTGGACTTGCGTTATCATTTCGCTGACGGCTGCGTGCATTACGGGCAATCCCCAGTATATGCTCTGCCCGTTGGTAGGTACGACAATCTGTAAATCGTTACTGCAATGAAAAAGGCACGAATAGGCGTATGCGATGTAGAAATCTACGACAGCATTGAGGAACTGCCCGTGTCGCGCTGGCACAAATACCAAAAGTATTGCCTAATTGACGGGGGCATTGGGAGCGACCTTTCCAGCATTGACACACACATCGCGCGTGTCGGGGAGTTCATACGGCAAAAGGCATTCGACAAGGCGGACACAGAGTTGCAAAACCTGCGACAGAACATCTTCTTCGTGCAGAACGATGTAAACCTGCGGCTGTTGTCCTACGCGTGCCTTATCAAGTCCATAGACGGGGAAGAGTGCAACGACATAACCGATGAAGGGTTGCAGCGAGTCATCGACAGGCTTGCAGATGTGCCGACAAACACCATAACCGCCATTTTCATGGTGGTCAAAAAAAAAATTGAGCAGGAGGTACAGGCGTATTTTCCATCGCTGTTGATAACATCGGGAGAAAAGGAGTTTGCAAACCTCGTTCGGGCGCACACGCTGGAGGTGCTTAAGGACATACAAGGCTGTGGGGATAAGAGGAAGATTGAGGAACTGCACGCAAAGATTGTTACGAACGCGAAGCCCATACAATTCACGGGCGAAAACAACTACGAAATTGACTTTGACAAGCAGTTTGAACGCCTTTCCATAGTGCTGGCACAGCAGATGCACATCGACAGCAAAAAGTGCAGCGTAATGGAGTTTTACAACGCATACGAAGTAATCAAAGAACAAAGCAAAGCAAAGCAAAATGGCAGACATAAATAACCCTATTCATTATTCGGACTTATTCGTACCCGATGACTCGTTGAACAACCTTATCAAGCAACTCAACGAGATTGCAGACGCATACCAGTTCGCCGCCAACCTTATCAACGGACAGGCGTTGAAGATTACCGCCTCGCTGAACAGCGTTTCGGGAGCTACGGAAGCAGGGCGTGCAGCCATTATGCGTGCAAGTGCCGAAACGGACAAACTGGCAAAGGCACAACAGCAACTACGGGCGGAAGAGAGCGAGGTAGCGAAGGAAATCGCAGTCGTTAAGCAGGCAATACACGAACAGGCTACGCTGAATAAACTTGCAGCGAAGGAAGCCAATAGTGCCGCCGACAGCTACAACGCCCTGTCTGCCCAGTATTCGCGTAACAAGATAATCATCAACTCTTGGAGCGAGGCTGAAAGAAAGGCAAACGCCCAGTTCATTGAGGACACGCGCAAGATATACGAACGCATGAAGGAGATGCAGGCGGAAACGGGCAAAATGCAGTTGAATGTCGGCAACTACGGCGATGCGGCAAAGGGCTTGCGAACTGAACTGCGCGACCTTGTGCAACAGATGGCAGCCTTGCAGATGGAAGGAAAGGGCAACACTGCGGAGTATGCGGCACTGGCTGAAAAGGCTGGCGTATTGAAGGACGCAATGGCAGATGCACAACAGGCGGTGCAGCGCATGGCGAGCGATACAAGCCAACTGGACACAATTATGCAGGGTTTGACGGCTGCTTCGGGCGGATTTACGGCACTGACGGGCGCACTAACCCTGTTCGGAGGGGAGAGTGAAGATGTGGCAGAGGCACAGAAGAAACTGCAGTCGGTAATGGCGATTACGATGGGGCTGACAAAACTGCAAAACGCATTCCAAAAGCAGAGTGCGCTGATGCTTGGTATTACCAAAGTGCAGACAATGGCACTGGCAAAGGCAGAGGCGTACGAAAGGCTCATTAAGATAAAGGGCACTGCAGCCACAAAGGGAGCAACGGCGGCACAGGCAGTGTTCAATGCGGTTGCAAAGGCAAATCCGTATGTGTTACTGGCTATGGCACTGATAAGCGTTGTTGGGGCTTTGTGGGCATTCAGCAAGGGAAGCAAAGATGCAGCCGAAAAGCAGAAGGAACTGAACGACCAGCAAAAGCGTGCAATCGACATACATTTGCAGATTACCGCCATACTGCGACAGGAACGCGAGGAACGGGAGAAAGACGCGGAAAACGAGGTGGCACTGGCAAAGGCTCGGGGTGACAGCGTGGACAAGGTGCGCGAGGCAGAGGACAAGCTGGCGCGTACACGCCGTGAGAACTATGAAAAGGACAAGCAGGAGAACGCCCAGCACTTGCAGAATGAACAGGCAAATCGTGACGCGATACTGGCTACCTTGAAGCTGATTGAGGAACTGAACAAAAAGCCCAAAGACGCGAAGGTGGTGCTGAACATTGACGGGCAGAAGAGCAAGTACAAGGTAGAGGAGGGTATCGAAGCCCTGCAAAACTGGATTGATACACGCCAACAAAGTATCGACATCGCTGTGGGTATAAGGCAAAAGGGCAAAGACCTTGATGCGGAGGAAAAGCAGTTGCAAGCCCAGCGTGCGAAGGAAGATGCGGACAGGGCGAAAGAGGCAAGGAAGAATGAGATACAAGCCCTGCGCGATGCAGAACAGGCACGAATAGCCAATATACGAAACTCCTATGAGCAGCAAAGGGCACTGATAATCGCAAACGGAAAGAAAGCCGTTGAGGACTTGCAACAGAGGCTCAATACGGAAACAAACCTCACGGCAAAGGCGCGTGAGGCTATGAGCGAGAACATAAAGCAACAGCAAATAAAGACCGCCAACGAACTTGCAGAACTCACGAAGAAGCAGATGAAGGAGGAAGAGGAAGCAATACGGGCAACGGAAGATGCGCGACTGGCTGCAATGGAAGAAGGGGAACAAAAGGAGTTAGCACAGAGCCGTGTTGCCTACGAACGCAGACGCGCGGAGCTGGAGGAACAGATGCAAGATGACGCGAAGTACAGCATTGCACAGCGTAGGGAGTTTGGCGCACAACTGCAGTTGCTTGATGAAGCGCAGGCAAAGGCAGAGAGTGACATTGCGGCTAAATGGGAATTAGCGCGTATGCAACAGGCACAGGAGGCTACGCAGCTACGGCTGGAGGGCGTGCGCGAGGGTACGCAGGAGGAATTGCAGTTGCGTATGCAGTTGCTTGAACAGGAGCGTGCCGCCGAGATATTTGCCAACAGCCAAAAGGTGGAAGAGGAAAGAATGGCGGAAGAGGACATCAACCGAAAGTACGACCAAAAGCGTATCGAAGAACTGCGTAAATTCCACAAGACGCAGATTGATATGTGGTACGATGTCATGGAGCAGGAAATTAGCCTTATGTCCGTCAGCGAGCGAAAGAAAGAGGTGCTGATGATGCGCTTGGAGAAACAGAGGTTGCAAAAGGTCATCGACCTTGCAAGCAGTGGGCAGATACAGGCAAGCGAGGCAGAGTTGTCGTTGTACAAAAAGCAGTATGAGAAGGTATCGAAAGACCTTGATATGCTCGCCAATCTTGGCACGCACCAAAGTACAACGGAGAACATCAAGGAAACGCTGCAGGAGAGCGCGGAATACACGCTGGAGATACTGAACAGCGTTACGGAGGCTCGCGTGAAGATGGCACAGGCTGCAGTGGAGGCGGCAAACAAGGAAGTGGAAAGCGCAAAGGCAACACTTGACGCAGAAAGGGAAGCAGCCCTGCAAGGTTATGCCAACAACCAAGAACTTGCACAGAAGGAACTGGAGGCTGCGAAGGAAAACCAGCGCAAGGCACTCGCCCAACAGAAGAAAGCCCAGCGACAGCAACAGGTAGTCGACACGCTGACGCAGATTTCTTCGCTGGTAACGGCTTCGGCGAATATGTGGAAAGATTTGGGCTTCCCTGCCGCCATAGTCGGTATCGCTACAATGTGGGCAAGTTTCGCCGCCTCAAAGATTATGGCTGCCCGTATGTCGAAGAAAGCAACGGAACAATACGGGGAAGGTACAATCGAGTTGTTGCAGGGCGGAAGTCATGCAAGCGGACACGATATTGACTTGGGTACGAAACCCGATGGCACGCGTAGAAGGGCAGAGGGCGGTGAGTTCTTTGCTGTCATCAACAAGCGAAACAGCCGTAGATACAGGAGGCAGATACCCAACATTATAAAGTCACTCAATGACGGAACATTCGGGCAGAAATATGTGAACGCCTACGATGCGCAGAACGGCAACGGGGTAACCTTTGCAATCAATGAAGGAACGGCTACCGATGTATCGACCATTGAGAGCGAGGTGCGAAAGATACGCGAGCAAGGGGAAAGGCAGACCTATATTGACGCACAGGGGAATGTGGTAATAAAATACAAGAATGTAACGCAGCGAATGAAATGAAAGCAACTCAATACAAGTTCTATCTGTCAATAGACTGGGTAACAAGGCGTGAGGCGTTGCCAGTGTACAAGGCTGATTTGGCACTGGAGTATGAACTGGAGAGCGGTCAGTATTTCCACAGGTCAAACCTGTCGGGAAAGATTGACTTCGTTGGCGATGACTACGACTGGATTATGGCGCAGCCGTTCGAGAGCCAATACCACCTATACATACAAGTATCACATGACAACGGCGTGACATTCACGGATTATTGGCACGGATTGTTTACACGCACGGATTGCGAGGTAAATGTAGATGACAAGAGAGTAGTAGTGCAGCCACAGGTGTACGATGATTATACAACCCTTATGCGAGGGATTGAAAGGGAATATAACATTACGGAGCTGGGTTGCTCGGACTACACTTGCAACATACAGAACAAAGGCGTTGCCCAGTTCTATTTCCCGAATAACGACTCAATAGATTGCCGTATGGGTTACGCTACATTTGACGGCGATGCGGAAGAAATAGGCAACTATGAGTTAAGGAACACCTACCGAATGGAGATTTGCGGTCGCATAGGCTATGTAAAGATAACAGCCATGAAGAGCGGAGGGTACTACCCAACGAATGACCGAAGCGGTACATACGCAGGCGCGTTCTTCCTTTCGGGGGAGTCGGGTGGAGTGAATATGTATGAGTCATCAATGACTATGCGCAACCAAGCAAACGCGCGAATTGCAGCCGCGTGGTACGCAGACAATACGATTGCCTTTTCACTGCAGGAGAACGGCACACCAACGCACGCCGTTACACGCACATCGATTGGCTGGAACACGCTCAAGAAAGGGGAAATGACCCCAGTATCGGGGCAGACGGGAAAGTATGCCTACGAAATACGCTTCATACCAGTATGGGGGCGCGTGCTAACAAATACGGAGGACAGCACTATTGAGATAGAGGGCGACAGCGTACAGGTGTACAACAGACCTACCAGCGACATAACAGACACCTGCCCAAACTACAAACGAATTGCACCATTAAGTGAGGACTATTTCGCGGAGAAACCCGACTATCACATGATATGGATTTCCAACCGCCTAACCACAACGGCTACCGAATGGGGGCAGTCCTCGCAGGGGCTTTGGTTTTTACCTCCAAACGATACGGACAAGTTCCAACCGCTTGCGCGTGGCAGTTGGGTTGAAGGTGTGAGTTATTGGAGTGCGCCAGTTGACATTACGGGAGCGAGCTACGATTATGAACTTGGCAACGCATACCTGTTGAGCGAAGTCATACAACGGCTATTGAACAAGATTGGCAACGGAGCATACTACCACAATAATACAGCGGAGTATAGCAACCTTTTCTACGACAGCAATTCCCTGTGGCTTTCGGGTTACCAACTCGCAATTACGCCGAAGAGCAATGTATTGTCGTTTAGGTATAGCGAGGCAGCCAGCAAAGGCACAATTACGCTGAAAATGGTGCTTGATATGCTCGCAAACACTTTCCGCGCATACTGGTGGGTAGATAGCGACAGGAAATTGCATATTGAACACTTGTCATACTTTATGCGAGGCGGAAGCTACGTAGGTAGCGCGTGGCAGGTTGGGGCAGACCTTTCAACGCTGCAAAACACCCGTAACGGGAAGATGTGGGACTACGGCAAAAGTACATACACATTCGACAAGTCGCAAATGCCCGAAAGGTATGTGTTCAAGTGGATGGACGACTGCTCCCGAATGTTCGAAGGACAGCCAATCATCATATCATCTAACTTTGTAGAGCAAGACAAAAAGGAGGAAATCTCCGTGAGCAACTTTACGACCGATGTTGACTATATGGTAGCCAATCCTACGGAAATGTCGAAGGACGGCTTCGCAATGCTTGCAGTACGGAGCGACAACTGGCAATTCCGAGGCAATACGCAGACATTCGACAACAATGATGCAGCCATATACCCATTAGAAAACACTGCAGGAAATGACATCGAAATCGAGTTCACATTGACTTGCGACAGCGACAACAACGAGCCAGTATATATGTATTGGTGGGATAGCGCACATCAACACGACTATGATGTGTCAATCGAAACTATATACGCGCAACCGAGTGATGAGCAACCACAACCCCGTTACAGGAAACTCACTACGCCAGTATTGTATGACAATGCGGAGCTGTTCCTTCAAGGTGGTACATCGGGCGTTACATACACGATTACGATGATAAATGTGACGGGAGGTGCGTTGACCCTTCACAATCCTCGCGTTGCGACTCGCGTAAATGGTGTTGTAGTTAGCAACTATGTTAGCAACTACGCGCTATCTTGGGAGTATATTCTGCCCCGTTGCTGGAGATACGGACTTCCTGCCCCTAACGCCTCATTCAACGGGGAAACGCCTATTGTGACAACGCTTGTAGCAAGGACAAAGACGCAGACTACCAAATTGCCCGTAGGGGCGGAAGATGACCCCGATGTGAGAAAATTGATAAAAACGGGTGTTGGTCTTGGGGAGATTGGTAAAATGTCCGTAAATTTGTCGAGTAGAGTAGCAACTCTAACCTTAAAGCACGATATACAATGATGTACGACAATCATAATCCGTTACCTTGGTATTCCTCGCTTGAAGAACAGGCGCACAGAAGGAATTACGCATACGGGGAGATATACCCGTTATACTCTCCGTACGACCGCCTGTTGCCATTCCAGCTAACGCGCCGACACCTTACAACGATAGCGCAATGGAGTGCAACGCTCGTTTCAATGGCGGACGGAACACAGACAGACATAACGCAATATATTACGGGTAGTGCAGGCTTTATGATTGTGGAGGGAAGCGTGCAAGACACAATCGTATATTCGCCTTTAACGGGCTGGTCTTGGTCTATGCTCGAAGGTCGGTACTACGCAGTGCTTACTGACGGGCAGAATGTTTGGTACAGCGAGGTTTTCACTGCCGTTAACTACCTAAAGGACTACCTACGCATATCGTGGCGATGTATGTACGACCAGCCAGTGGGCAACGGGGCGATACTATACGACAGCCTGCCAATGCCGTACAACAATGTTTTGTACTTTGCTGCGGAACTCGGGAAGCCCGAATACAATTTTGAAGAAGAGGGCGAAAATCGTGACGGGTATTTCTTCGCGGAGAAACAGGTAAGCACCAAGACATACAAGTTCTTTATCAACGCGCCCGAATACCTTTGCGACTGCCTGCGGCTGGTGCGCATGGCGGACTATGTAAAGATAACGGACGGCTACGGAAACGAATACCAGTGCGACACATTCCTAATGACCCCGACATGGGGAGAACAGGGCGACCTCGCACGCGTGGCGATAGAGTTTACTACAGGCACAATCGTAGCGAAGAAGGTCGGTCTTGGCTACCACAATACGGGTGACTTTAACAACGATTTCAATAACGATTTTAACACTTAAGACTATGGCATACTCACAACTTTGCGAGGACATCTCCGATGCCGTTTATGCGAATGGCAACAACGAGATAACGGGTGGAGGACTGGAGCAAGTCCTCATTGAGATGGTTAGCCAACTGGGCGCAGGAGCGCAGTATATGGGCGAGGCTACACCAAGCACATCTACGGCAGGAATTGGAGATAAGTGCGCGTTTTGGATAGCAAAGACGCAAGGCACATACACCAACATGGGCGGTGTGACACTTGACAGCGGTTTCGGCTTCATATTCTACAACGGGAGTACATGGAGCATTCTGCAAGTGCCACAAGTTCCAGCAGCAGGAAGCATCACGGCAACGGAATTGGCAAACGGGGCGGTGACTACCCCAAAGATAGCAGAAAATGCCGTAACGAGTGCGAAGATACTCAACGGGGCAATAACTACCGCCAAGATAGCGAGCGAGGCTGTGACGGGCAACGAGATTGCCGAGAACGCAGTCGATACCTATCAACTTGCAGAAAATGCGGTGACCGATACCGAGTTGGCAGATGGTTCGGTAACCACACCGAAGATAGCGAATGGTGCAATCACGGCTGCGAAGATTTCCCCCGATGTGCCACTTGGAAGCAAGATGGCTATCGTGACCCTGCCAGACTCCACCACATCAATCGTGGCGCAGACTGACAAGTACTACTCGATTATAGGCACACTCAACACACTCACTATTACCCTGCCGTCTATGGTCGGTGTAGATGAGGTCAAGGGGTGCGTGGTCTACCTAAAGACTGGCACTCTTTCGGACGGAAGCGGTATAACCATTACCACCGCCAATCCCACCGAGTCGGTGGTGTACTACGATGGCTTTGAGTGGGCAGACAATACCACATACGAACTGAATTTCGTGTGGAACGGCATTGCGTGGGTAGTTGCTTACGGAATTGTTGTTAATTAAAGAAAGGAGGCACAACTATGGAAAAGAAGAGATACTACAACGAGAGCGAGGACAAGTGGTACACCGAAGGTGACTCTATGACAAGGCGCATAGACAAGTCAACGATATGGAGCGGTGTGCCTACACTTGAGCAACTTGCCGAATGGGGGTATGAGGAGTACATTGAGCCGACACCACCACCCTATGAGCCTACCTACGAAGAGAAGGTGGTCGCGCTGATACGCGAGCGGTACACCCTTGATGATGAACTTGCACTTGAAAGGCAGAGATACACGAAGGTTGAAGAGTTTGCAGCCTACGATGCATACTGCGAGGAATGCAAGCGCAGGGCGAAGGGGGAAAACGAAGAAGAGGAAGGAGGTGCGTGATGAACATTGTGCAGATGCGAAGGGGCATGGGGGAAGGTTTGAACTACCCGTATGACCATAAAGTTGAGTACATTGCAAGTCCGAGCGCAGGGTATATCAATCTTCCCATTGCGCAGAATACCATATACTCATACGATGTGGAGTTCCTTATAACAGCAACTGGAAGAACTGTCTTTAGTGGATTGCAATCTCATGTAAGTTGGACTACCATGCAGATATACGGCACTCTCTTTAACTATGGCGGTGTCTCCGACAAAGGAAATGTGAATGTCAAGGTGCATAGTTATACGGCAGCAGATAGAAGTGTGTGTGTGCAATACGATTATGGCAATGGAAGTACAACATACGCAGCGAAGGACACATCGTCCTCTCCATACACCACATCAACAGCAACTATGCAGGTCGGTGTCAGTGGGCAATTAGGCACACGCATATATAGTCTATCTTTTGGAGATGCGAATGGTGTGAAATTATTCGATGCTTACCCAGTACGCAAGGATGGCAAGGGCTACCTTTACGATAAAGTAAGCAAGCAATTATATGGTAGTGTGACTGCAAATCCATTTACCTACGGGGGAGATATAGACTAACGATACACAACTATGGCAACACTATTGAAACTCGCGACCAAACTTGAGGCAATCCTATCTACTGGGTGGGGCTGGTTGGTTGCATTCGGCATATTCGTAGCCGAATACTTTGCAGGACACACTCTTATCGTTAGCCTCGTTGTGGCTGTGACACTTATGGACGCAGCATGGGGCATCGCCGTGAGCCTAAAACAGGGCAATTTCACACGGAGCGAATTGGCGCGACTGACCATTGACAAGTTAGCCGTCTATGGCTGCGCAATGGTTGTGTTCGTAGGACTTGACAAGTTGGGTGACACCACGATAACCGCATCGGTTGTGGGTGCTGCCATAGTCCTTGTGGAATTTTGGTCGAGTTGCGCCTCAATGCTCATTCTTTACCCTCACATCGCGTTCCTTCGGCTGATGAAGAAAGCACTCACGGGGGAAATCGCAAGCAAGTTGCACATCGATGAGGAAGAGGTGGATAAGGAGTTGAAGAAACTACACACGAAGCCTGTAAAGCCAAAGGTCACGAAGGAACAAGTGGCGGAAGCGCGTAAACGAGTAAAGTAATAAAGCATGGAACTACTACTGCAACGCATAGCACGGAAAGAAACCTACACGATAGGTCGGTTGTACATCGATGGGGTGCGCTTCTGCGACACTTGCGAGGATAGGGATAGAGGTTTGAGCCAGTCACTCTCACTAAAGGAGAACGAGGCGCGGAAGATTAAGAATGTGACCGCCATACCTACGGGCAGATACAAGGTCACACTTTCCGTCCAATCCCCAAAGTACCGCCAACGCGATGCATACCGCTTCTGCAACGGATATGTGCCTCGCTTGCTCAATGTGCCTGCCTTCGAGGGCATACTCATACATATATGCAACACCGCCAACGATAGTTCGGGGTGCATCTTGGTAGGCAAGAATAGAGTTGTGGGCAAGGTTGTTGACTCAACTGCAACCTTTCGCGAGTTATACAAAAGGCTCAAAGCAGCCAAAGATGACATATACATAACTATCAAGTGAGATGAAGAAACTACTTTGGACTGCCTGCCTGTTGCTGTGTGCTGCCCTTTGGCTTTCCGTCAACAGCCTGCGAATAGCAAAGGCAGAGCGCGACAGGTACAAGGGCAACGCAGACGCAGTATTGCGCGAGGCTGGGAGGTATAGAACGAAGGACAGCCTTAATGTGCTGCAGATACAACAACTACGACTCAAGGTTAAGGAATACAAGCGGTACAGGGAGGAAGATGCGGAGTTGATTAAGACCCTGCAAATGAAGGGGCGCGACCTAACGGGCGTTACTTCCGCTTCTACGCGCACGAAAGACACCCTGTGGGCGTTGGTACGCGACACGATAATACAACGCGACAGCGTGCAAGTAAATGCCCAGTGCGTGGACATTATTAAACCATACATCGAAATGCACGGGTGCGTGATTGGAGGGGAGTTTGACGGCTACCTGCACACATACGACAGCATACTGGTCGTTGAAAGCGTGAAACGGAAGAGGTTTTTAGGCTTCTTATGGAAAACGCGGAAGGTTAAGGACAGGCGCGTAGATGTATTGAGCCGCAATCCACGCACAACGATAGCCAGCGCGGAAGTCGTAACGATAGAATACTGACCCTTTTTCATATTTTCATGGTATTTGAGTTTAATGGGAATGCCCTTTGCCGAGATGGTAAGGGGCATTTTTTTTAGTTTTCCTACATATAACGCCATGAAAGGCTATTTTAACCCGTTTTTGGGGCTGGAAAATGCGGATTTTTGGCTGAAAACATAAAAAATTATAGAAAAATATAAAAAAATCCCGAAAAAAATTTGCAGAAACAAAAAAAAGTTTGTAAATTTGCAATATCAAAATTAAAAAACACAAGTTAAACCTACTAAATCAAAAGAAAGATGAAAGACTTTATGACACCGCAAGAGATTATTGCTCACTACGAGGAAAACCTCAATGTATGTAACAAGAAAATCGAGCATTTCGAACACCCCGAAATTTATGGCTGCTATGTAAAGAGATGTAACAGCATAGTAATTAACAAGGAAAGAATGATGGTTATAACGACCGATGAAACACGCCACACCTCTTGTGAGTTATCTCCACTTTACCCGACCTATTTCACACCAAAGGCAGCACTCGATATTGTAGCAAATGATGTTTGGAGCGACTGCAAAGGGAACAGAATAAAGTTTGAGATTGTTGGCGAACATGAGTACTACAAAATCCTAAAAAGCCACACGCAGGAAATAATAAATGCACTAAAGAGAGTTATAGCATAAACAATTTTAACAGGGGTTGGGGCTTGCGCCCCAGCCCATAACGAAGAAATGTTTAACTACTAAATCATTACAACTATGACACGCAAATCACTTATTAAGAAGATTGAGAAGTTTAACGCAGAGTTGAACGAGTACTACGAAACAACAGGCGATGACTACCTGTACGATGTGGGCACAACAATCATCGGTTCAACCTCCTATGTAGCCCCGTTTGAGATAACGGAGTTTGAGGACAGGGTAGAGTTCTTCGGAGGTCTTTACGGAGATGAGCACACGGAAGTGTACAATGAGTATTTTGAGGAAACCTACAACTACATTATAAAAATGTTTCTTGATGACATACGCTACTACCGAAGAATGCTGAAAAAGTCTTGGCGTATTTGGAAGAGCGAAAACCCCGATACGGAACTGGAGAATGAAGATGAATAACTAACAGGCAAGGGGAAGGGCAACCCTCCCCAGCAAAGAAAAACAAATAACTACTAAACTCAAAAGACTATGGAAAAGAAAGTATTCACGAAGAAGGAACAGGCGTACATCTCACGCGCCTACGCAATGATTGACTATGTTATGGAGTCAATCGAAGCACGCAACGGCGACACACCGCTGGAACATGGAAACGGGTCAGTATTGGAGCAACTGGGTTGTTCGCTGGCTGCGCTTGAGTGCATTTATCAAGAATACGAATTTTAACCACAAAAACGATACGACTATGAAGATTTACGAACAGCTAAAGGCGATGCGCCAGTACAGGCGTATGAAAGCAAAGGAGGTTGCAATGCGTTCGGGCATACCAGCGAGTCAAATTTCACTAATCGAGAACGGGAAGGTCAACCCAACGGAAGAAAGCATTGAAAGGCTGGTAGAGGCTTTGGACTGCAGGGTGGTAATACTGCCTAAAGAGTTTTAGCGAGGCAGGGCACATGAAAAGGAAAGGAGGGCGTAATGCTCTCCTTTTTGTTTTGCCCAGCCAAAGAAAAAGCCAACTACCCTCACGGGCTGCTGGCTAACTACTAAATCAAAAGAACTTGTCGTTAAACAAGTATGAAATACACATCGTCTGTATGTCGGTGCAAAGATAGGCATTTCCCGTGACCCGTGCAAGCGAATGAGGCGGAAAGTTACAGGCGTGGTATTTTTTCGACTGCAGCACGCTTTTCTTCATCGAGTATGTGGGCGTATATTTGCGTTGTAGCGATAGACCTATGCCCCAACAGGCGCGACACCATATACAGGTCAGTTCCGAGCGACAGGAGCATAGTTGCGAAGGTGTGGCGTGCGCAATGGAACGATATATGCTTGTGCAGTCCTGCAGCCTTCGCCCAGCGTTGCACCCGATTATTGAGTGTGGAGGGGTGTCGGAATGGGAAAACAGAGTCATCGCTCCGTGCGCCCATCAACTCGCGTGCTTGCTGGTTGACGGACATATATTCCAGCGTGCCCGTCTTTTGTTGTCTAAACACGATACGACAGCCTTGTGGGGTATCTTCCACCCGTGACCATTTTAGCGCGATACAATCGGAATAACGCAGCCCAGTAAGGCAGGAGAAAAGGAAGAGGCGGCGCGTTGCGTCATCTTCGCATGGGGTAGAGGAAAGCAGGTGCAGTTCGGGAATAGTTAGGAACACCCGTTCTACGCTTTCCTTCTGTATGCTGGGAACACCTTTGAGTATGTCCTGCGACAGAATGCCCTCTGCGTATAAATGGTTGACGGCTGCAACGAACTTTGACCAGTATGCCCAACGGCTGTTCTGCTTCATAGGCTGGGAAAGGAGGTACGCTCGGAAACCTTTCGCCCATTCCTTCGTAATAGAGGCAAGCGTGAGGTTGCGATGGCGTTCGTAACGGCGTAGGTGCTTGACCATAATCTGCCACACTGCATCGTGCTTTGCAGCCAGCGCGGAAATGATAGGGAAGAACAGGAGGCGGTCGTTATTGAGCGTTAGGTTATGCCTACCACTGAACAGGGCAAGCGTGCGCTGCGCCTTTATGCTTTCCGCCATGCGCATTGTCTGCTCGTTGGCAGCCTTTGCCCCTGCGCCCGTTTCGGGTAACAGGTACAGGCGAAGAAACACATACCTGCGGACACCCTTATGGTAGATGTCAAGGTAGAGCGACCTATTCCCGTTGCGTAGCTGCTTCGACCTTATGCGTACCTCTTCCTTCATTTCGGGTAACAAACGAGTAACAAATACGGGTAGAATTTCGTTATACGGGCATTATGCCAGCGTGATAGCAAACAGCGCACAGCACCGAAAAACCCTAATCCCGTCATCATTTCCGTATCACAAGATGATTTCATGCCGCAAAAATAACGGGGTCAGTATTTATCGGTGTCGAACGCTATTCGGGTAACAAACTGGTAACAAAACCCCTATTTTTCCACCCAGTTTTGCAGCCGCATGGAACGGCGGTAGAGAAGGTCAATGGAGTTGTACGGGTAGTTGTTCTCCTTCATTTTACTAATCGTTTCAAGGATTGCGAGCTGGAGGTTGAGCAAGTCCTGCCTGTTTGGCTTTGTCTGCAAGTAGAGCGCACATTCCAAAAGGCGTGCATACTCATCGTACAGGATTGTGGTGTCGAAGGAGGTTAAAGGAACTTTCCTAAACTCCATCGAGCCACGACCAGTTAGCAACCAGTCGCAATTAAGCAGAGGGTACGCACCGATAATGCGCTGTGCCTTTTCGGGCGTGATTGTCTGCCGAATGTTCCGTACATAGGCGTTCGCGAGTCCGCAAGAACGCTCAAATTCCGACACACTCTGCCCAGTGTGGGCAATGTAGGTCAATAGCCGTTGTTTTACATTCATAATATATATATGTTATTTGAGTTTTTCAATGATACCCAGCAAGCGGTCTATCTGCTCTCCCTGCTTTTCGATTTGCTTGTCCTTCGTGTCGAGCATGGACTGAACGAGGCTTTCCGATATTGCGTTGTTTACCACAGGGGAGTCAACGCTGCCGCCACTGACGGCAATTCCGTTGTCCGCCTTTGCCGATGGAGCGTAAAAGTCCGAAACACGAAGCCCCAGCGCACGGGCGATGTCCTCAATTAAACCCGTCTTAATATCTGGCGAAGCCATTGAAGCGTATAACTTTTGGTTGCTCTGCCCCATAATCTTCGCAAGTTCGTTGATATTAGAACAGCCAATTTCGGCTAATTTCTGCTTAAGTTGTTGACCTGTCATAATGGTATGTTTTTAGGTTGATTTTCGGTTAATTTTAGGTAGAGAACATAAACTTTGCGATTTTTTCCAAAAAAATACATAAAAAATTTTGTAGTATGCAAAATAGTTTTTAAATTTGCACAAACAAACAAACAAACACACGCACAAAGATAGAAAAAAATACTAAACGGACAAAGAGATTTAACATAATTTTTTATAAACAACTAAATCAAAAGAACAATGAAAAAAAATGAAGCAACAATCGCAGCACGGCTGTGGAACGAGAGAGAAAAGAACTTTAACGGAGTAACAGCTACTACTGCTACCGCATCGCGGCTGACAAGCACCTCTAAAATATGGGAGGTTAAAATTGAGCCGCGCGAAGAGAATGACGGAAGCGCATTCTTCAACCCCGAAAGACTCACAGACATTGCACGCGCATTTCACGCCAGTAGTTATGTAGCAGTCCGTGACGGGAAAGCAATCGGAGTGATATACTAACAGGGGTAGGGGCGAAAGCCCCACCCAACAAATAATAACTACTAAATCAAAAGAACTATGAAGAGAAATGTTTATCAAGATGTGACCGACAGGATTGTGGCACAGATGGAGAAAGGTATCATACCTTGGAGGCAGCCGTGGACGCTGCTGGGAGGTGCAGTAAGTTACGCAACAGGCAAATCCTATTCAATGCTCAACCAGTTCTTGCTGGGCAGAGAGGGAGAGTGGCTGACATACCCACAGATACAGGCACAAGGCGGACACATCAACAAGGGAGCGAAGGCTGGAATGGTAGTATTCTGCAAGCAGGTAAAGATAACGCAGAAGGTTACAAATGAGGAAGGACAGGAGGAAGAACGCGCAATTAGCGTGCCAGTGCTACGCAGCTACAATGTATTCCACATCAACGACTGCACGGGCATAGAGAGCAAGCAGAAAAAGGCAACAGAAGTGCCCCTGCAGCCAGTGGACAAGGCAGAGGAAATCATACAGGACTATGTGCAGCGCGAGGGGCTGCAGTTCGTTAACGGACAGCCCAGCGACAGCGCATACTATAACAAAGTATTGGACAGAGTGGTAGTGCCTTGCATGGAGCAATACACAATCGTTGAAGAGTATTACTCTACGGCATTCCACGAACTGACACACAGCACCCTAAAGGAAAGCAGATGCAACAGGGAGAGCGCACACGAAATGGCAGCCTTCGGAAGCACGGAGTACAGCCGTGAGGAACTGGTAGCGGAGATAGGGAGCGCGATGTTGTGCGGCGTAGCTGGATTGGACTGCGAAAAGGCATTCAAGAACAGCGTTGCATACTTGCAATCTTGGCTGAAAATGCTCAAGGGCGACAACAGGGCTATTGTTTACGCTGCAGCGAAAGCGGAAAAGAGTACTAACTATATACTAAACATCAAAGACAATGGTAACAACGGAGGAAATCAAGAAGATTAAGGCTGGCGAAACGAGGGAGTGGCAACTGCCAACTCCCCGTGCAGCACGCAATGTGCAGAGCCTCGTAAACTATGTAAAGACCTTTACCCCAGCGGAGGGCGTAACGGACTACATTACGAAGCGAGAGGGAAACAAAATCAAAGTAACGGCAATCTAAAACGAAAGACAATGAAAGAATTGAAGAAACACGCAATTTTCGGAGTGCTGGCTGTGGTAGGCATTACCCTGTTCCTCGCCCTCTGCGGAGAGATTGAGGGGTCGGCTGGAAAGATTATCTTAACGAAGGTTTTAATTGCGCTGGGGCTTGCTTTGGTAGCCTACATCGGGAAGGTATTGGCGAAGCATAACCAGTTGCCGAAATTCGATGAAAAATGAACAGAATTGAGCAGTATATCGCAATCATGGCGAAGAACACACTTGACACGCAGGAGGCTGCCCTGTATCTCGGAATGACACCCGAAGCCCTGCGGAACAAGTTGCCCAGCGTGCCCCACTACAAGGGCGAAAACGGGCGCAACTACTTTCGCAAGGAAGAACTTGACGGGTACAGGTGCAAGTACAAAGTGAAATGCGAAATAGATTTACAAATGAACGCCGCAACGCTGGAAGCAATCAGCCGCCTATGAACTACAAAGAACAGATGCAGCAATGGCTGGAGAAACACCCTAACGCAACGATAGAAGAGGCGTGGGAGGCTGGCTACCTGCAAAGCACAGACAACTGGATTACACACGAAAGATGAACTATTTATTAACCATTTATTAACAATTACTAAAATGAAAGAACTTAACATTATTCAAGTGAAGTTGCACAGCCCGAAAGCGAACGAAGCGAAGAACAATGGGCGCACAATGTACAAGTATCGTTCCTGCTCGGACATACTGGAAGCAGTGAAGAAGTACCTCGATGAGCAGAAATGCACGCTGACGCTGACAGATGAAATGGTGCTTATCGGTAACCGCATCTATGTAAAGGCAACGGCTACAATCACGAACGAGGCAGGGGAGAGCGTTTCCGCCAGTGCCTTTGCGCGAGAACCCGAACAGCTCGCAGCCATGAACGCCGCACAGGTTACAGGCGCATCAAGCAGCTATGCACGCAAGTATGCACTAAACGGACTGCTGGCGATTGATGACACAGATGACGCAGATGATGTTGCGGCGAAGGAAATGGTAACGAAGGACTGGCGTGTAGAGGTTAAGCAGGCGAAATCGCTTGAGGAACTGCAGGACATTAAGATGCGACACCCCAATCTTGTTAACAACGAGGAATTTCGCAACGCCCTAAACGACAGGTACACCGAAATACGATAAGGTTATGGCAGACTACAGAAGAGCGCAGAAAGCCGTGTTTAACGGCGGAAGCATATTCGTACAGGCTGGACTCGACCTTCGAGGTACATCGCTGGAGAAGGATTACGACAGGGCTTGGAAAGCGATAGAGAAACTGAATGACAAACTTATTAAACTTATAATGAAATGATACAGAGAACAGAAGAATGGTATCTTGCCCGTAAAGGGAAGATTACAGCCAGCGAGTGCTACCTGCTGCTGGCAAATCACAAGGAAGCGATGACGGAGGAAGAGCTGGCGGAGTACAAGGCAGCCAACCCCAAGAGCAGGGTAACGACAAAGGAAATGCCGTTTAGCGAAGCCACATTCACATACCTAAAGGGAAAGGTAGCGGAGCGATACATGGAAGATGACAAGTTCCTCTACGACATGGACGCGAAGCAGGTAAACAGCCGTGCAATCGCACACGGAGTTGAGCATGAGCCATTCGCACGGGCATTGTATGAGCAGCGCACTGGGAAGATAGTGAATGAAGTTGGATTTATCGCGCTGAAAGGTTTTGAGGGCGTAGCAGGAGGCAGTCCCGATGGCGTTACGCACGATGACAAAGGCATTATCGAAATCAAATGCCCGTGGTGCAGCGAGAAACACCAAGACTATTTCCTTTTCGAAACTGCTGAGGACTTGAAGGAGTACAACCTGCAGTATTACGCACAGATACAATTCAACATACTTGTGACGGGTGCTGAATGGGGCGACTTTGTTTCCTACGACCCAAGAATGTACGAAAATTACGACCTAAAGGTGTTGCGTGTGCCAAAGGACAGGGAGATGTGCGAAACGCTGTTAGAACGCGTAAAAATGGCGAAAGAATGGATGCTGGAGCGCATGGACGCAATTAGCGAAGCACAAAACAGGCAGGACAATGAACACCCAGCGACTCCGTAACGGAAGATTTGCCACAGCGATTGAGAGCGAGCGCGACAGAGCCAAATGCAAAATCGCGCACCTCTCACTCGAGGCAGAAAAGTGGTACAGGGCTTATGAAGTCCTTGCCGAGTCGAATGCCCGACTGGAACGGGAGAACGCAGAACTGAAGAAAGAAAACCAATTATTAACAAAAATCAAAAACTTACTACAATGAACTACTACGGACAATTAGACATTACCAAGTTGAACGCACTTGTGAACGCACACCCCGAAGCCTTCAAGCGCGTAACATTCAAGGACGGCGTGGAGCATATTCTGCTCCCTATCGACATACGCGAGAAGAGGGAGGAAGATGCGCACGGGAATGCGGCGTACATTCGCGCCAGCATTAAGGAACTGAAGGAGGGTGTAAGCCCATACCTCGCAGACCTGCGTGTAAGCAAGTTCCAGCCAACGGAACAGGGCGCAGCCCCAGTCGTTCCACAGAATGTACCCAGCAATGAGCCATTTACTGCAGAGCCGTTCACGGACAATGCAGGAAAGATGGACTTGATTAACGGACTTTTCCAATAATTTCCGATAATTCGCTAAATTATTTTGTAGTTTTAGAAAAAATTGCTAAATTTGCAAAAGAAAATAGCAAACGGCTGACTTCCACAACAAGCCGAAACCCGATAAGCGCAGGGGGAGAAGAAATCCGAGTGGAAGCGGAGAGTATTCTTCCTCTGCTGCATTTTTAAGAGGTTATGAAAAGAGAAATAATACCTATACCATCGTTTTTAGTACGCGACAAGCATTTAAGCGTTGGAGCAAAGTTTACCTATGTCGTACTCGCATATTACATAAACGAGGATAAGACAGCCAACGAACTGGCAGCAGCATTAGGTGTTGGCGTTGATACTTTCCGCAAATACAGGAAGGAATTAGAGGATAACGGCTGGGTAATAGTTAGCAAACAGCAGAACGCAAACGGGAAATTCGGTAGCGTGAAGCACGAACTATTTATTAAGGAGTATTAGTAATGGAACATCGTTTATGTGTTGAGATAGCAACAAAGGAAGGCATAGCCGAGTCCATTGTATTGCTTAACATATACTTTTGGTGCAAGCACAACAGCGAAAACGCACAGGGGTATGTAGAAGGTCGGTATTGGACCTACAACTCCGCAAAGGCATTTGCTACCCAGTTCCCGTACCTTAATGCAAAGAAGGTAGAAAGGATATTAAGGTTACTTACGGAGAGAGGTTATATTATTCGCGCAAACCATAATAACAACCCTTTCGATAAGACTTCGTGGTATTCTTTAAGCGATAGGTGCATCGATGAACTGGAACTATATGGGTACGATGTTTCCTCTTTGAAACAGGAAGGAAAAGCCGATTTTGCAGACATAAAAAAAGCATTTCCCAAAAGTAAAGCATCGATTCGACAAATTTGTAGCATCGATTCGACAAAAATGCAAAATGGAAGCGACAATTTTGTAGAATGTATATATAAAGATAAAAAACATAAAGATATAAAACAAGCAGATAACAATAAAGAAACACTCAAAGAAAAAGAGTGTGCGCTCTTTGAACAATGGTGGAAAGCCTATGGAAAGAAAGTAGGCAAGAAAGACACATTACGGGCGTGGTTACGGCTAAAGGAAAGTGAACAACAGGAATGCCTGCGAGTAGTATGCGAGTATGTAGCCAGCACACCCGAAGTGCAATACAGAAAAAACCCGATTACCTACCTACATCAAAGGGCATGGGAAGATGAAATAATCAAAAGAACTGAAAACACGAACGACTATGGAAATAGACATAACACCAATCCTGCAGAGGCAGAGCGAGAACAGAGAATGCGAGGCTACGCAGAGGTCGCAGCCCAGTTCCTTGCAGAGGCAGAACGCGACAGGAGGGAGCGTGGTATTGGCGGAAACATCGCTGAAGCCCTACCACATTGACCGCATAGGGGAAGTGACAGCCGTATCGCGCCAGTGTTTCGACAGGCAGCACCCATCGCTGGGGAAGATAAAGCGAACTTGCGGAAAGGGAGTTGCAGAGGCGTGGCTGGTAACCATACTTGCAGACATAAATGAGTTCTGCGGTGTAAAGACCAAGTTAACGACAAAGCAGATGGCGGACTTGGCGCAGATGATTACAACGGAGTATTCATACCTTACTGCAGCCGAAATAATGTTGTTCGCCCAGCGCATGAAAGGCGGAAGGTACGGGCAGTTCTACGGAACGATAGACCCACAGGTCATATTGATAGCCTTACGCGATAGGTTCCTGCCCGAGAGGTACAACGCACTGACAGCCATTGAGGAAGAGGAAAAGGCAAAGGAGAGAGAGCAATGGGCAAAGGAAGCAGTAAGCAGGGAGGAATACCAACGGCTGAAACAGAGCGGCGAATTAAAGGACTATATAAGTGAAGAACTATGGGAAAAAGTGCAAAAGAACTCACGGAAATAAACAAGCACATACGCGCTGGGATTAACCAGTGGGCAGATGTAATGCTAACAGCTGACGCAGACCAATGGGCGGTAAACCTTGACTATTTTCCCCGTGACCTCATGAATGCTGCACTTATATTCCAACACATTGCATCTAACATTGGAATTAATGCAGGGCGCATAAATGAGGAAAAGGCTGTGGAGTTTGGCAAAAGGTTTCGCCAGTTGATTATAGACATGACGGGCTACGACCCACACGATATAACAAATTACAACTAAATTAAAAGAACTATGGACACAAAGAAAATCACGCTCCCCGAAGGTTGGGAGGTTGAAAAGGTTAAAGGTAGTGTTATCTACCTCAAGGAAACGAGAAATGAACTGCCCAAGACATGGGAAGAGTTTTGTGAAATGTATCCGAGCAAAGAAGGGGAGGCGCTCATAGATGAAGATGGTTTTATCAGCATATATACAAGCGAAGCACCCGACCGCAACGAACAATACGACAGGAATGTATTATCCAACCAAACACAGGCGTATGCGTTCCGTGCATTGATGCAGTTAGTGCGACTGCGCGACTGCTACCGACAGGGTTGGTTGCAAAGTAAGAATGATGATATTAAACACTGCATTGCGTATAATGTGAACGAGGATAGGATTGTTGGTTCTTACTCCAATAAATTAAATGCCGTGTTATGTTTTCAGTCGGCAGAGATACGCGACCAGTTTATGGAGAACTTTAAGGACTTGATAGAAGAAGCAAAAGAACTAATCTAAAAGCAAAGACTATGTATTACGAAAGTTTCGATGATGACCGCTACGACTACGAATGCGATAAAGCGGATTTCGACCCCAGCGAGTTCGATGAGGAAGAAACAGACCAGTATGAAGGAAATGGATTTAACGATGAACGCGACTTTTGGGCGTGGAAAGGTTTCTAACTACTAAAAACAGATACTATGGAAGCAAAGTTATTAATGATTGGCGACTGGGTGGAAAACACCGAGTTTGGAAACGGACAGGGAAAGTACGGGCGTGTAGAGATAATCGAGGCGACACGGGTATGGCTGGACAATGGCAAGTGTTACACGCCTATTAGTTGCCTGCGCCCGATAGAACTGACGGAAGAGATTATGAAAAAGAACGCTGTTTCCTGCGTTACATGGGTAAAGACAGGCAGTGGCGTAGTAATTGAGATTGACGGGCTGTTATCGCACTGGCGTGGGCTTGCACCTTATGTACATAACCTGCAGCACGCATACAGGTTAAACGGAATAGATAAGGAGGTGGAGTTATGAAGCAACAGGACAACGGATTGCTGGAGAGGCTGCAGGACAGCCTGCCCGAAGAAAGGCACATCTACTATATCGTGCGCGACTACCAGCGAATGTTCAACGAGGTGGAAAAGTCACGGAAGATAATGCGACAGGCTTCGGAGGCTGTTGGAAGGGTGCAGTGGCAACACATTCAATGGCAGCAGGAAAAGGAACGCCTGTTGAAGAGTGTACGCAAGTCGGAGGTGGCTGCAAACAAGTTACGGCGAAGGAATAGGAAACTGCAGGAGAAGATAAGGGCTGTTTCTGCAGCGCAATTCGGTACAATCTTTGGACGGCTTGCGGCATGGCTGGCAGTTATAACAACAAGATAGACGAAAGGAGAATAAACTATGAAACTGATAGACAAAGTAATTACAAAGATTAAGGAGATGCTCAACAAAGAGTATCCTTGCGATAATTCGGAGCAAGAAGTAGGCTATGCCAGTGCATTATATGAATTGGAAGATTTCATCGACACCCTTGAAGTGAAAGAGGTGGATTTGGAGGAAGAGTTAGATAAGTACACTACAAATAACTTTTGGGCATTAGAGGGGAATAGTGAAAGTCCCTATCTTGTAGAAAAAGAAGATATGTTGAAGATTGCCAAACACTTCTATGAACTTGGATTAAAGGCACAGAAAGGAGAATAACTATGAAACCAGCGTGTAAGAACTGCGAATACATGATGTACATACCGAAAGAGAAACCTTATGGCATTGGCTTGCATTGGTGCATTAAGTATAACAATGCTACAAGCGAAGTGAAATACTGCGATAATAGGAATATAACGGAAAAGATATGAACGACAAAGAACAGGCGATAGCCATTGACATCGAAATGCAAGCCCAAATGATTAACGGGCACTGGGATAAGTTGAAAGAGGTGAACAAATGGAAATTCCGTAACAAAGAGTCGGAAGATGCCTGTAAAACCCTTTTTATCGCTGGTTACCAGTGTGCATGGCAAGACGCGTGCGAGATTAGCAAAAGGGCGTGTGAGTTAGATGATATACTTGGGAGGCAGGTATGAAGCAGTACGACCTATTCCTATAAAATCGCATTCTCACGGCGTTAAAAGTTGATTATGGGCAAAAATACACACGAACGGGTGAGAAACGCGCTTAAATTGCGATTAAATAGGGTTTACGGCTATGAGGCACGAAGAGAGCTACATACAACAGAATTGCGTGACATGGTTTCGGCTTGCATTCCCAGCCCTGCGTCTTAATCTTTTCGCAGTGCCGAATGGTGGACGGAGAAACAGGGTAGAGGCGTGCATTATGAAAGCGGAGGGGATAGTGGCTGGCGTTTCGGACTTGATATTGCTTTACCCTGCGTGCGGCTATCATGGGTTGTGCGTGGAGATGAAAACAGAAAAGGGCAGGCAGAGCGACTCGCAGAAGGTATGGCAGGAGGCAGTGGAGGCACAAGGGTACAGGTACATTGTGTGCCGTTCGTTCGATGAGTTCCGCGCAGAGGTAAGCAAGTATATACGACAGAGGCTATGAGCAACCAGTCAACATACGAAGAGGCGTTGGAGCTGGGCAAGGGCGTTACGGAATGGCGGCTACCTTTGTTTGTTCGGCTGTTGGGCAGTGAGAAAAAAAACTTGGCTGACAAGGGGCACATCAAAGAGTGGCTGGAGAAGCGTTTCGACCTGCTTGCGCGACTGCTTGCGGAATACCCGAACGGAGATACGGAGAAGATGGCGAAGGACTACGGGTTGCACGCCAAAACGATTGTCTTATTAGCACACCAGTACGGAGTGTACAAGAGTAGAGAAAGGCGAAGCGAGATATGCACCAAGAACGGCGACAATCCACGAAGCAGGAGGGCATTTTGGGTGCGATTTAGAAAAAATCACTAAAACATTTGGTCGGTTTAGAACAAATGACTAACTTTGCCCACATGAAGACAGCAACTAACCGAATAGAAATAACACTGCGCGAAACTACGAAGAACGCCAGCATGGCGTACTATCTTGGCGACAAGCACGGGCAACAGATAGTGTACAGCCGTGCGGAAATGATTAAGGCGTTTAATGACCTAATCACGCCATATATGCACGGCGACTGGAATGGCGTTGTATTCGAAGTGACGGCAACAAGAAAAGAAGGTAGGCATGGCAGAAAAGAAAATTAAGATTAGCGATTTAATCCCCGATAGCAAAAACTTTAACACAGGTACGCAGTACGGACAACACTTGATTGAGGAAAGCCTGCGCAAGTTTGGGGCAGGGCGTTCGATATTGCTTGACCGCAATAACAACATCATCGCTGGTAACAAGACAATCGAAAACGCCGCAGCCATAGGCATGGAGAATGTGGTAGTGGTGGAAACGACTGGCGACCAAATCGTGGCGGTAAAGCGTACGGACATCGACCTCGACACAAGGCAGGGGAGGGAAATGGCACTGGCTGACAATGCCACAGCCGCAGCGAACTTGCGCTGGGACGAAGAGGCGTTGAAGAGAGCGTGTGAAGAGTACGAACTTGCTCCGAAGGACTGGGGCGTAGATGTTGACTCGCTCGACTTCTTTGATGTTGATAACAGCGATATCGTAACGGGCGGAAGTGACGGGGGAGAAAGTGCAGAGCGCATTATTATCGTATTCAAGGAAGAACAGCGCGACAGGGTAGCCGCCTTGCTTGGGCTTGAAGAGTTAAGCAAACCAGTGTATAATGTAAGCGAGTTGAGATATGGCAACGAAAAAGATTAACGAATTGAAGAAAGATACAAAGAACTTCAACAAGCATACGGACAATGGTATGGAAATGCTCCGTGAGAGCCTTAAAAAGTTCGGAACGGGGCGAAGCATATTGTTGGACAGAAACGACAACATAATCGCTGGAAATGGCGTTTGCGAGGCTGCAGGTGACTTGGGCATGGAAAATGTGATTGTAGTCGAGTCGGACGGGAAAAGCATTATTGCGGTAAAGCGTACAGATATAGACATCGACACAAGGGAAGGAAGGGAGCTGGCATTGGCAGACAACGCTGTCGGTGCTGCAAACCTTTGCTGGGACAAAGACAAGTTGTTGGAAGCGCAAAGGGATTTCGGCGTGCAGCCACAGGAATGGGGGTTGCTGGAGTTTGGTGAAACGGAGGAAAACGAACTACCCGATGAACTTGTAGGCGCGGACTTGACCGCCGATGAACTTGAAGCAATACAGGGCGATGGAAGCACGGAATACCAGCGCGTGGTAATCAAGTACGGGGAGGCGGACACCCAGTGGCTCGCGGAATTGCTCGGGCTTGAAGCGATAGATAAGGTGGTGTACAATATAGATGAACTTGCATAAATGAAAATCTTTGTTTTTGCATACAACAGATATACGACTATGACAACTAGCAATATGCTTTTTTCGGAAGGTATAGAGCATTATGTCATGGTGCACAGCGAAGCGGACAAGCAGAAATTCAAGGCAGGAGGCACTATTAAAATACAAGACTCGCATATAATCGTTACAGGAAACGCAAAGGGTCTAACACGCCAGCGTAATAGCGCACTCGATATGCTACAAGAAGGAGAATGGGCTATTTTTATGAATGATGATTTGAAGCAGATTACGATGCTCCGTGATTACGAAACATTCCCACATGAAAGGGTAAAGTTAACACCGAAAAATATAAAACAATTCGATGAACTCTTGAAAACGAAAATAAATTGCAGAAAACTGCTGCAACTTATGGAAACAAGTATAATGGAAAGTGCGGAAAAAGAGGGTGCTAAATTAGTTGGATTTGTCGCACACAATAATACAAGATTTCGCAGTGCAAAGGTCGTAAGAAGAGGACTTGTAGATGGTCGGTTATGGATGATAAAAAAGGACAACGGCATGCACTTCGATGAGAAAGTGAATGTGCTTGAAGACCATGAATTTACTGCATACATACTTTGTAAATATGGAAAGGTACATGTTGAAAACTGGATTTGTCCCGAGTTTTCGAGAATGACAAAGGGAGGGTTTGGTACAATAGGCGAACGAACAGAGCAACTGCGACATGACGCTGCATATCTAATTAAGAAATACCCTTTCCTATTTGAGTACAAGGAGAAGAGCGGATACCCCGAACATACACAATTAAAGTTCAAAACTATCTAATGAAATACTACGGAAGCCCAAGATGGACAAACGAGATAGCTGACTGCAGTATGCCGATGACATTCGACACATACAGCAACTGCTCATTCGGCTGTATGTATTGCTTTGCCCAGTTCCAAAGGAGCATTGGAAATGGGAAGGAAAGCTACCTAAACAAAGAGGTGTACCCCGTGAATGTCGAAAAGGTTATGAGAATGTTCAAAGACCCCGACAAGTACGCAGGGCAATTTGCGACATACATAAAGCAGAGGCGCGTAATGCAGTGGGGCGGAATGAGCGACCAGTTCGACAGCTACGAAAGGAAGTACGGACAGACCCTGCGCCTGTTGAAGTTCTTCAAGGAAATAGACTACCCGTTATGCTTCAGCACAAAGGCGACATGGTGGACGGAAGATGAAAGGTACATGGACTTGTTCAGGGGGCAGAAGAACTGGAATGTTAAGTTCAGTGTTATCACACTCGATGAAAGAAAGGCACATATCATAGAAAGGGGCGTTCCAAGCCCACAGGAGAGGCTGAACGCTATTGAAAGAATAGCGCACGCAGACGCAGGAGGGGCAACGCTACGCCTACGACCTTTCATTATTGGGGTTAGCACACCGACATATCTCGACCTAATACGCGAGGCTGCGAAAAGAGGTGCAGACGCATTGAGTACGGAATTTTTCTGTGTGGAACAAAGGAGCAAGACACTGAAGGAGTATATGCCAAAGTTAAGTGAACTTTGCGGATTTGACCTAATGGCATTCTATAAGAAGTACAGCGTGCATCAAGGCTATATGAGGCTTAACAGGAATGTCAAACGCCCGTTTGTGAAAAAGATGAAGGAGGTGTGCGATGAACTTGGAATGCGTTTCTATGTTAGTGACGCGCATTTCAAGGAGATGTGCGCGAACGGGAGTTGCTGCGGACTGCCAGCCACATGGAACTACTCACGCGGTCAGTTCTGTGAGGCGTTGCAGATATGCAAGGAAAAGGGAATAGTAAAGTGGGAGGACATCAAGAAGGACATCGATGAATTGCACGGCTATCAGTGGTGCAGGGCTGACGGCTACAACTGCAAGAGCAGCGAAGCACGGGCAAAGTACTACGGAATGAGCATGGCGAGGTACTTGCAGTGGCTTTGGAATAACCCACAAGACGGGCAGAGTCCATACAATATGTTTGAGGGAATTATGAAGCCAGCAGGGAAAGATGAAGATGGAAACCTAATATATGAGTATAACAAGAAAATGGAGTGACTATGTTTGAGAAGGTAAACAAGTTCCACCCCGACAAGGTGGCAGACAGAATTGCTGGTGCGGTAGTTGACCTCGCAACGCACAGGAATGCAAACGCGAGGGTAGCCTGTGAGGTGCTTATTGGGCACGGAACGGCGACTATTATCGTTGAAACAAACACAGCTATTACGCGAGGTGAGATACGCAAGATAGTGAAGCGAATAGCAGGTGCGCAGCGCAATTACATTATCTTGGTTGTACCACAGGACAAACACCTTGCGGAAAACCAGCGTGAAGAAGTGAGATGTGGAGATAACGGCATATTCAAGGGAGTGCCAATAACGGAGGAACAGGAGAAACTGACAAAACTCGCAATGCACATAACGGCAAAGCACCAGTGTGATGGCAAGTATGTAATCAACGGGAACAACTATACGATATGCCAAAGCCATGCGAGTGAAGACCAGTTGCGGAAGGATATAGATGAACACAACAGGTGGAACGGGGAAGATGAGGTATGTAACTACCACATCAATCCACTTGGCTATTGGAGCGGAGGACTTGCCGTTGATAGCGGAGCAACGAACAGAAAACTTGGTAGCGACATGGGCGATGGCGTTACAGGTGGCGGACTGCACGGAAAGGACTTGAGCAAGGCAGATGTAAGCGTGAATATAGTTTGCCATATACTTGCGCAACAGGCACGCCAAGTGGTCACGGCACATTGCTCCATAGGAGATAACGGAATTGTGTTCCAGTACGCAGACGGAAGGGAAGAGCAACGGACATACAAGGAGGTTGTCGAAAGAGCGAGGCAGTATATTAACGAAGTGGGAGGATTTGAGAAATTCGCCGAATGGGGATTGGTATAACCACAAAACCGACATACATAAAAATGGCAGAACGGAAAAGTACAACGGAGAACAAGCAGAGGGTGCTGCAACTGCTACGGGAGGACAGCTACACGATTACGGAGCTGGCGCGTATCGTTGGCATTGACCGCACTATATATTACGATTGGCTGCGCGATGATGAAGCGTTTGCACAGGCAGTTAAGGAAGCAAAGGAAGAGTTTCGCAAGAACATTGCAGTGGAAGCGCACAACAGCCTGCGCCGACTTGTGCAGGGCTACACGGCGGAAGAGGTTACCACTATCAATGTGCCGAGTAAGACCAAACTTGACCCCAGCGGTAACCCGATGCCAGTTATCAAGGAACAGCGCATAGTGAAGAAACACATCGCACCGAATACGGCTGCAATCATATTCGCTTTGACTAACCTTGACCCCGACAAGTGGAAGAACAGGCAGGAGGTATTCAATACGGGAAAGATGGAGCATGAGTTCAGCGCGAAGGACATTCCCGATGATATACTGCGCGAGATGACGATGAAGATGCAGGAAGCGGAAAGCCAGCGCGAAAAGGAAAGGAGGGGGCTATGACACTGGAGGAACTACGGGCGATTAAGGTTATAGATGTGCTGGAGAGCGAGCCATTCCGCAACAGGGTGCAGGAAGCACTGAAAAAGAAGGTATTCGGTACACGGAAGGAAGCCCAGTTGATGCGCCGTTTGAGGGAAAGGCGGTTGACAGATGTTGATGTGTTCGTGGGCGTATTCGCGGACATCATCGACAAGAAAAGTGAGTTGCCGAGCAACCTACGGGCGTACATCTTCTACATAGGCATAACGATATACAAGATGTGCGTTGAGGAACTGAAAGCACAGGTTACTGATGAATGAACAAGTGGGAGAAATACATACGCGAGAACAGCGATGCGGTAGTACGCGAGGGTGCGCGTAGATACCTGCAGTCGTTTGGCTGGTACATAAACAAGGTAATGACCTTTGAGCCATTCCACAAGGTGTACTACGATGTCCTCACGCAGTTCGCATACGGAAACATTCGGAGGCTGATTGTCCAAATGCCGCCACAGCATGGAAAGGCAATAAAGAGCGACACGCCAGTACTGACTACTAACGGCTGGAAGCAACACGGGGAGTTATGTGCTGGCGATTATGTTTTTGGTGATGACGGAAAACCGAAGAAAGTACTCGGTAATACAGGCGTATATGAATGGCGCACAATGAATGTACGTTTCGCTGACGGCTTTTCGATTTGTTGCTCCTACGAACACGAGTGGAAAATATATAGCGACCACGACAATCATAAAGGGCGTGTCGAGGAAATAAAAGAGGCACAGGACATATTTAAGGCAAAGCACCGAAGGAAGCCATACATAAAAGCCGATGCCGTTATAGAAATGCCCGAAGGGGAATTGCCTATCGACCCGTACTTACTTGGATTGTGGCTTGGTGATGGAATAAGCGCAAACGGGTACATTGTTTCGGGGGAAGAGGACATCGAGTATTACAAGACCTTGCCATACTGGGAAAACATACTAAAGCCGAAGGAAGGTTATTATTTGCTCCATACAAAAGGACTTGCCCGTACTTTGCGCTTAAACAACCTTATCAACAATAAGCATATACCAACGGAATACCTATTGGCAAGCAAGGAACACAGACTGCAGTTATTACGCGGTTTAATGGACACGGACGGGTGCTGCGACAGGAGAGGTAATTGTGAGTTTTGCCAAAAGAGTGGGAGGCTTGCCGAAGATGTTTATCTGTTGCTCCGAACACTTGGAATAAAGGCGCGAAAAAAGGATTATGACGCGAAACTATATGGAAAGTATTGTGGGAGGAAAACGCGTATAATGTTTAACCCCGACAGGAAACAATGCGTATTCAATATACCGAGGAAGCAGGAACGGCTAACGAACAAGACAAATTCGGATAGAGCCGATAAGAAAAGATTTTTCATTACCAGCATAACGGACTGCGGAACTGACCTCGTAAATTGCATTGAGGTGGAAGGTGGAATGTATCTTGTCGGAACACAATTAGTGCCAACTCATAATTCGGAGGGGAGTAGTAGGCTGCTCCCTTCGTTTATGTTGGGCAGAAATCCCGACCTACGCGTATGTATAGCCAGTTATTCGGCAACGCTCGCACGCGACTTTAACCGAGATATACAGCGTATCATCGACACGGAGAGGTACGCGGAACTTTTCCCCGAAACGAGGCTGAACGGAAGCAATGTCGTAACGCAGACACACCAGTATCTGCGCAATAGCGAGGTCGTGGAAATCGTGGGGCACAGGGGAAGCCTGCGCGTAGTTGGAAGGGGTGGCAGCCTTACTGGTAAGAGCGTAGATGTGGCGATACTTGATGATGTGTACAAGGACTATGCGGAGGGCAATTCCCCAATCGTGCGAGAGGCGGCGTGGAAATGGTACACCAGCGTTGTGCGTACGCGACTGCATAACAAGTCGCAGGAGTTGATAGTGTTTACCCGTTGGCACGAAGATGACCTAATCGGGCGCATCGAAAGGAACGGGGAAGAGGTAATCGAGGCTACGGAGTGGGCAGACCTTGAGAATGTGCCGCCAAAGGCGTGGGTAAGGATTAACTTTGAAGCCATTAAGACGGGAGTGGCTACGGAACTTGACCCGAGAGAGGAAGGGGAAGCCCTGTGGGAAGATAGACACAGCCTTGCAAAGCTGGAGGAACAGCGCACGCTCGACCCGATACAATTCCAATGCCTGTTTCAAGGGAAGCCCGACAGCAGTGAAGGAAGGTTGTACAATCCTTTCCGAGAGTGGACGGAGAAATCCGACTGGGGCAAATATGTGCGCACGGGCTGTTACATAGATGTGGCAGATGAAGGGAGCGACTACAATGTGGCTATATCGTACGACATATACAAAGGGGAAAACCAAGTGTACAACGAGCAGACAAGGAAGTGGGAAGCCATATTGTACGCGCTGGTTACGGACATAGATATGACAGATGAGGGAACGGAGGTGTCGCTGGTGTCTGCCCCTGCTATGATTAACCGAAACGGGGTGCAGAAGGTATGGGTGGAGAGCAACGGAGGCGGAAGCCAATACGAAAAGACATTGCGAAAGAAGGTGCGAGCCATGACAACGCCATTTGCCCAGCGAGGCAACAAGGAAAGCCGCATACTGACAGCCAGCGCAATGGTAAACGCATCAATCATTATGCCATTTGGCTGGCAACACAGATACACAAAAGCGTATGAGCAAGTGACCCGTTTCCTGCGAAATTTCCGAGCAAACGCACACGATGATGTCCCCGATGTTTTAACAGGCATCTACGAGCGCGAAATAGCCACAGGCAATACAAACCCTTACGCAGCCGCCGCAATGGGCGTAAATGTGCGTTAAAATACGAAATAGGGGCATTCGTTAGAAGGTTTTGCTAACGCGGATAAAAAAATTAGTAAAAAATACTATCTTTTTCTTTTTCGGTTTGTACCTTTTGCCTATATTTGTGCCGTGATTATACGCGGCAACGGGTCAGCCGTTATGTTTAACTTAACAAGAAAATACAATTATGGTTACTTGTTCTTGTCCTGCGGCTACCTCGATAACGAGCATACCAGCCGTGACTTGTGCCGAGAATTTCGGACAAATTCAAAAAATCGCGTTCCAGCGCGTTCATTCAAGCGGTACAACCAAAAACTCATTCACAACTGCTGCAGCCATCACTGCCCTTGCATCTTGGACTACCTACACCACAGCCAATGACGGCACGAAGATTGTGGTCAGCCCCTACATCAACGCCCCTGCAACGGAAGCAGGTGCTCCCCGTACGGCTGGCGGCGGCAACGAGAGTCTTGGCGGCATTGAGGAAATCGTAGGTCGCGAGCCGACCTCTTTCACAGCTACCTTGAACGGCGTGCCCCAAAGCGTAGTGAAGGCAATGAAGGCTCTCGAGTGTGAGAGCGAGGTGGGCAATCTTGGCGTGTACCTCTTCAATGAGGCTGGACAGATTGCTTGCTTGGTAGATGAAACTACCGCGACCACACACTACCCAATCCCCGTTCGTTCGTTCTTCGTAGGCGACAAGGCTTTCGGTGGTCTTGAAGCAAAGGACACCAACGCCCTGCAGTTCTCACTGCCTCCCAACTGGAGCGACCAACTGGTATTCGTTACCCCTGCGGATTTCAACCCCTTGACAGACCTTTAAGAAACGACAGCAATGGGAAAGACAACATTCGTAAGGCTCGTTGTACCCGACAAGGGTATGGAGTGCAAAGTGGAGATTTCCCATGCCGAAAGGTTGTTGGGATTGAAGAAGAATGGTGGCTGGGTACTGCCCAGCGATAGCGAATTTGAGTTTGAAGATGGCACTATCAACCGAAGAAGTAAGGAAAAAGGCAAAGGAGCAGGTCGGAAGTGATACAAGGTCGATGGCGATAGTCCATCAAAACCGACTGAAATTCCACTGCGCAACATCGCTCACGCGCTGGCTTGAACAGCCTGTGAACGATTTCCTTGCCTTCGTGCAGAACATTCTTCCGCATGACAAATACAAACTCTTCAATGAGTTGTTTCGTATGCCATGCGCTTCGGTTGAGGTGACATCGGTCTGCTTTGACAAGTTGTCGCGCATATTCGAAGGAAGAAACCCTGCCTACAACTACCAGTTCATGAGCGCAGACGCGAAAGATGACTGGGAGTGGTATAGGAAGGACATACTGAACGAGCCTCGCGTATGGCAGACAAAGGGCTGGGAATACTTTAAGACGGAAATCAACTCCGTTCTTGTAGTTGACCTTCCCGATGAACAGGACAGCAGCGAGGAACGCCCGTGCCCTTACTTTTATTGGTTGCCCATTGACAGGGTAATCGCATTCAAGGCGCATGAAGATACGGGCGTGATGAAGTATATCATCTTCCGACAGGGCGATGACAGGGTAGTGGAGATGGACAACGAGTTCTATCGCGTATATTCCGCAAAGGCAAAGACGGGAATGCCCGATGCGCTGTTGCTGGAAACACGCCATGAACTTGGTTACTGCCCTGCACGCTTCTTTTGGAACGAGCCAATTTCGCTCCGTAACCCGAATGTAAAGGCAAGCCCGATTACTAACCAACTGGCGAAACTCGACTGGTTCTTGTTCTACGCCGTCAGCAAGCAGCACCTCGACCTCTACGGGAGTTACCCGATATATAGCGGTTACGCAATGGCGTGCGACTACTCCAACGAGGAAAACGGCGACTATTGTGACGGAGGTTACTTGCGGAACAGACAGGGGCACTACATATACGATAGTGCTGGCGCACTGATGATGTGCCCGAAATGCGGAAAGAAACGCATCATTGGGGCAGGCTCATTCGTAGAAGTGCCCGTACCAGTCGGGGAACAGCCCGACCTGCGCAATCCCGTGTCAATGTTAAGCGTTGACCGCAATAGCCTTGACTACAATGTCGGGGAACAGATTAGGCTGCGCACGGAGATTATTACCAGCGTGGTAGGGCAGGCGGAAGAGGTTACGCAGCGTGACGCACTGAACGAACAACAGGTGCGTGCCAACTTTGAGAGCCAATCGACCATTCTTAACAGGATTAAGAAGGGCTTTGAACTTGCGCAGGAATGGGTGGACAGCACTATTTGCAGACTGCGATATGGGGAGGACTTTATTAGTGCCAGCATTAACTACGGCACGGAGTTCTTCCTACTATCGCCTACCGAAATGAGAGAGCGGTACAAGCAAGCGAAAGAGGCTGGAATGAGCGAGGCGGAACTTGACGCGTTGCACAGGCAGATAATCGAGGGCGAATACCGCAATGACCCAGCACAGGTACAGCGAATGCTGACACTTGCAGACATTGAGCCGTACCGACACCTAACGCGCGAGGAAGTACTCGCGTTGTACGACAAAGGATTGGTGAGCGAAGAGGACATGAAGGTGAAACTTGACTTTTCCTCACTTGTAAACCGCTTTGAGCGCGAGAATGCAAATATACTGGAGTTTGGCAGCGAACTTCCGTATGAGAGAAAGATACTGATTATTAACGAAACACTGAAAAACTATGTTAGTGAACGACAAGGGTAATCTTCACGATGTCGGGATTTTGGAGATTACGGCTGAAAACTACATTTGCCCGAAGGGAGAGGAAGGACTATTCCACTGCCGTATCGAGCAGAAACAATTCAACCCGAACACAGGCGCACGCGTAAGCGTTCCACGACTCCAAAAGTTCGACCCGAAGCAATTCAAGGGTGGTCTGTTGCACAACCTTAAGCGCATAGGCTATTCGGTTGACATTCTCTACAACCCCGAAGAGTGGTTGAAGGAGAACGAAGCGAAGCGCGAGGCACTGGCAGTCCAAGTAAAGGAGGCAAAGGCAGCCGCACAGGAGGCAGCCATACAGAAGCGTATCGATGACGCAGTGAACGCAGCCGTTGCAAAGGCACTGGCGGCACAGCAGAAGGAAAGCGCACCCAGCGCACCGAAGCCAACAGCAAAGAAAGGAGGTAGGAAATGATTACCACTGAATTGCTCGACAAGAACGAAACGCTCAACGGGCTGACCGAAGAGCAAAAGACCGCTATTGTAGAACTTTCAAAGCACGATGAAGATATCGTAATTAGCGAGCGTGTAGGCAAAATCTACGGCGACCTCGACAACGATATACTTACGGCTTCGGGCATTGCAAAGAACGGCGTGGAAAAGACCTATGCCTATGCGAAGCGCGTTATCGGCGCACTGAAGGAACAGGGCGCACAGACGGGCGAACTGCAGGCACAGGTAAAGACACTGCAGGAGGAAAAGGCAAGCCTTGAGAAAGCCATCGCGGAGGGTGCTGCAGATAGCGAAACTAAACGGCAACTGGCACAGGCAAAGACCGACCTCGAGAACATTACGAAGATGTACACCGACCTTAACACCCAGTACGAAGGAGTGAAGGAAGCGCACGAAAAGGAGTTATTCGGTATGCGCGTTGACATGGAACTGGAGTCTGCCGTGAGTGGGCTTAAGTTCAAGTCAAGCATTCCCGAAAGCGTTACGAAGGTGGTGCTGGCAGATGTACGGGAGCGTATCAAGAAGAGTGCCACAATCAAGGAGGAAGAAGGAGGGCAGAAGTCGATTGTCTATACGGGTGCAGACGGAAAGACAATGCTCGACAACTCTTTGAAACCCTTAACGGCTGCAGAGATATTGCACACGGAACTGGAAAAACTTGGCGTTATCGACAAGCGAAAGGTACAGACGGGTGCAGGAAGCAAGCAGCAAACGGACGGAGAGCCTACGGGTATCGACCTTACGGGCGCGAAAACGCAGGTGGAGGCAGACGAACTAATCCACAAATCGCTTGTATCACGCGGATTGGTCATTGGCACGAGCGCGTACCAAGATGCACGCGACAAGGCGTGGAAGGACAATGCTATTACAAAGTTGCCGATTAAGTAATAAGGGCGAGAGGGGTATTCGCCACAAGTATTAACAACTAAAAACAATCAGTTATGCCACAAGCAGCACAGACCGATTACTTGAAACTCGCAGCAGATTTGGGCGAGTTGACGGCTGGGCAGATTGATACAATCGAACGCTGGCACACACATGGGGTATTACTCGATGCAGTCATTACTGATGAGAGCGAGGAAAAACAACTCCATGTAACTGGCTTCGATTGGTCGGCTGATACCCCTTTAATCTATTTGGGGGATAAAGCCTATGCCGTAGCCAACATCGTAAGCGTGAGCGTTGACGATGTAACCGCCAAAGTAGGCGAGGAACTGGAAACGAGCAGCGTAGCAGAGAACGACCTCGTGAAGGTTAAGTTCAGCAGCAAGTTGCCCGTAGGTACTTACACAGGCAGTATCAAGGTAACAGCCGAAACGATTAGTAGCGTATCGTTTGTAATCGCAGACGAAGCCAGCGACACAATGCAGGTCGCCGTTACCAGCGCACAGGCTACCAAGCTGTCAAGCACCAATGTCGAAAAGGTAACTATTGCCTTGAATGACGGCAGCGTAGTAGGTTCGTTCCTCGTTCCCGAAGGAGATTAGTATTAACCCTTAAAAAGAAAAGACTATGAGTTTAGTAGCAACCCGACTCCAAAATTGGAGAATGGAAGATGAGCGTTTCGACAAGAATATGGCTCGTCCGTTGGAGTATGGCGCACTGGATTTCTTCATTCAGCAGTCCGATGCACCCAACGCCATCGTAAGTAACGAATTTCGCGAGCGTGCTTTTGCCTCTATTGGCAACACCGTGCAAATTCCAGTAATCAACTATGACGGCAGCGTAAGTGTAAGCAGTACACGCAGTTGCGTTATCTCCGATGACGAGAACACATCTGCCCTGTACACTATCGTTTGGGCTACCTATCAAGTTGGCTTCACAATGGTTCCTGCAGCCTACATGAATAACGAGATTACCTACGAACACGACTTCCGCCGCAAGATGGAAAAGGTATCTCGCGCTCTTGCAGACGCACTCGACCAAGCAGCCGTAGCAGCCCTCGAAGCCAACAAGACGCAGGTGTTTAAGGACGCTCTCGGTTACACGACCACAGGTAATGTGGTAAGCGTGCCCGATGCAATGCGCACGGAGATTTTGGGCGACACGAACACGCTTATGCGTGCCAACGCCTACCCTGCTCCCATTCACATCATCGGTAATGCTGGCGTGGACAAGCTGGCTCGCAAGTTGGCACAGCATGGTCTGTGGAACGATGTGAACAAGCAGTTGGAGTATGATGACAAGGTGTTCCACTTTACCACCAACATCTCCAACGCCAGCAATAAGGACGCGACCTTCTACGCAGTCGAGGACGGCAATGTGGCAATCCTTACCCGTGTTGACCGCGAGGCTCTGCGCAGGGCTTCCGCTAACTACAACGAGTGGGATGTGGTGCGCCTGCCATTCATCGACCTGCCCGTAGGTAGCCATTACTACACCGCAGTTGGCGACCAGTCCTCAATCGCAGGGGACGCTACCGCAGACCTCACTTGCGGTATCAAGGAGCATTTCGGTTTCTCGGTTGATGTAGCCTACATTGTAGCCTACAACAGCGACCCCAGCGCAGTGGCTAATCCCGTCATCAAGGCGCAGATTGCAAGCGGTACTGCACAGACACCAATCGCAATGCCTGTGTATGTTACCAACGCAGGAGATTTCTCCTAATTAGGTGTAATCATTAGCAAGAGGGGGGAATGGGAGTTGAAAGCCCCGTTCTCCCCTTTTCGTTTCTAAAAGACACTATTATGTACCGATTACAAGACATACAGGAAGCACTGCAGAATGTTGTAGGCTGGGAAGCAGACTATCGCGCCAACCTTACGCAAGGAAACACGGAGTCGGAGAGCGGTATGT
>JAEIGA010001148.1_pt1 | contig 40559 bp, 35 predicted proteins | sample 9270691 | NCBI WGS metagenome assembly JAEIGA01 (sample SAMN17057246, study PRJNA624740) | gut metagenome | biome: biome; isolation source: fecal sample | host: Bos grunniens | place: China: Xizang | collected 2019 | reverse complement strand
TCCGATGCGGCTTATTGTCGCGTTTTTTGTCGGGATCATTTATCTCGTATTCCCAATCGATATTGTTCCCGATGTCATTCCCTTAGCTGGCTGGATTGATGATTTCCTTGTTGCGACGGCGGTCGTACGCATTGCGCGCGCAGATCTGGAGCGTTGGAGGAAATGGAAAGGATTGTCGCGTTGATGAAAATCTTGCAAAGAAGGTCAGACCTACTTTGCAGGTTTTGTGCGCCAACGGCCGCCTTCTTGTTGTATGATACCTTTGTTTTTGAGCTGTTTCAAGACGCAGTAGGCCGTGCGAACGCTTACATTCAGTCGCTCGGACAGCAGGGATGCGTTCATTTCCGGATTCGACGCGAGAAGGGCGATGGTTTCTTGTTCGCGTAGCGCACATCTCTTGCCGCGGCGCTTTTCGTAGTTTCGCTCTTCGTGCAGTTCGACAGATGCTTTCTGTACCTCAGCAAGATGGGCGGCGCGTTGTGCCACCATCGCTTCATCTGTCAGCGGATCTGGCGGCACTTCATATCCCGCAGCACGCTTTCTGGCAATTTCCTCAGCACGGCGAAGTTTCTCTTTCTCGAGCAATTCCTCAAGAAGGAATTCGTGCCTATTTGCGATTGCGTCATCAGATTCCTCGTTGCCATAAATGAAACGCATTCCGGCAGTCGCGGTCGGATCGCCTTTTCGAAACGCCGTGTAACTGCTCCATGTATATCCGTCGAATTTATCCGATTCTGCCGCTCGTATTGGATTTAAGTGGATATAGGCGAGGCACTTTGCCATTTCCGATTCTCTCGGCGGTACTGCCCTGTCAAAATAAACCGATTCCCATAGAGTTCCCTTGTGCCCGTTTCTGCGGTTGTATTCTGTTGTGAACCACTGCTTGACAATCTTCATGAATATGCCGATATCATACATGCGCCTTCGTTGGGCATCAAGCCATTCTGAGACGCGTCGCTCTCCAGTCTCACCCTGCTTGCGCCATTCGGTAAACATTGCCGCAACTGATGAGACTGCATGAGTTCCCTTCAATGCGCCATATCGTTCAATCACTTCATGCTCGCTCACAAATTTCCGCGTCGGCAAGAATACGAGCAAATGAAAGTGATTCCCCATGACACACCAGCCGAGCAGTCGCACGCCCGAAAATTGTGCAGTCCGGCGCACGATTTCAAGAAAATCTTTGCGTTCATCGTCTTTCAGAAAATAGACGCGGTGCGCAATTCTGCTGATAAGGTGATGAACAGTCTCGTGTTCTTTTACTCGATTGTTTGAATGCGACATTATTTTTCTCCTGAAAAGTTGCAAAGTAGGTCTGACCTTCTTTGCAAGAATTATATCATAGATTTTGGGGCTTTTGTTGTAATTCCAACAAAAGCGGTGATTCCCGATTGTAATCGCGCTGAAAAAAATGTATTATTCCGTCGTCTAACTGGAAATAGGTTCTAGGGCGACACAAGGTAAAAGAAGGTGAGGTGTGATTATGTACGCAGATGTTTCGCTTATTGCTTCATTGGCAATGATTATATTCGGGCTTTGGATGCTTACTTGGAGCGCTAATCGGTTTGTTGACGGTGCAGCGGAGCTCTCTCAGAAATTCGGCGTGCCTCCATTTATAATTGGGATGGTGGTCATTGGTTTCGGAACATCAGCGCCCGAGATGGCTGTCTCGGCTCTCTCTGCAGCTTCAGGGCATTCAGATCTCTCGCTCGGTAACGCCTACGGATCTAATATTTACAATATCGCGATTATTCTCGGCGCGGTCGCGCTTATTCGTCCAATATTATCGAATTCCTTTACGGCTTTCTCCTCGGCGGTGCTCTTGGTTGGCGTTTCTTTATTTTCAGGATTTTTAGTGTGGCATGGGAGCGAGTTCTCTCGGATAGATGCAGTTGTTTCGCTCCTCGTATTCGCCGTCTTGTTGCCGATTTCATGTTGGCTTGAACGTAAAAACGGCGTGACTACAGAAGAGACGGTTGCAGAAGTCTCGCCGGTAAAACATCCGATTGTATGGACACTTTTCGGTTTGATCCTTCTTGTCGGCTCTTCGCATTTTCTCGTATGGGGAGCCGTAGACATCGCCCGGGCATTCGGTATGTCTGAACTTATGGTGGGCCTTACAATTGTTGCCGCAGGGACATCACTTCCGGAGCTCGCATCAGCTATAGCGTCGGCGCGTAAGGGGCAGAATGAGTTTGTAATGGGTAATATCGTTGGCTCTAACTTCTTTAATACTCTCGCCGTTGTCGGCGTGAGCGGATTGGTAAGGCCGTTTTCCTGTGAAGGAGGGCATGTTCTTTCGCGCGACTTGTGGGTTATGGTTATGTTGTCGCTAACAATAGCGCTTTTCGGGTGCAGCTTCTCGCGCCGTAAATTTGCAGTTATCGGTCGTATTAAGGGATTAGTGTGGATACTTATGTTCCTAATCTATTTCGTACTTCTTTTTATCCAGGAGCATAGTTGCATTAGGTAATAAAAAAATGATATAATACTCACTCAATTTGAAAGGTAAAGAAGAATCATGAAGAGCGATATTCATCCTAATTACGACGAGGCGACCATTACATGCGCTTGCGGTAACGTTATCAAGACGCGTTCGACTAAGAAGGCGATGCAGGTAAACACTTGCTCGGCTTGCCATCCGTATTTCACCGGCGCGAAGACTATGGTTGATACCGAAGGCCGCGTTGATTCGTTCAAGAAGCGCTACGCGAAATTCGCGAAGTGATAGTTTGATCGACGTAGATCAGATTAAAAACGTTTTGGGTCGCCTTGAGTCCGTGGAAGCGGCATTGGGCGACCCTGATGTTTTATCGGACAGAAAGCGTTATCGTCAGACGCTTTCCGATTATGCTTTTCTCAAGAAGCTTGATAGCGCATATACGATGTATGTGCTTGCGGTTGATGACGGCTCGGATCAGGAGCTTATAGCCTCGTCAGAGCGAGATGTCTATGCCTCGCTTCTTAAGGCGGATCCTTTTGAAGATCGCAACGCCGTAATTGAAATTAGGGCCGGCACAGGTGGTGAAGAGGCGGCTTTGTTCGCAGGCGATCTTTTTCGGATGTATTCACGTTATTCGGAAGAACGCGGCTGGAAAATCTCGATTATGCATTCAAATGCGACGAGTTTGGATGGTTATAAAGAAATCGTTTTTACCGTTATCGGCGAGGGAGCGTACGGAACGTTTCGGTTTGAGTCGGGCGGACATCGTGTTCAGCGTGTTCCCGCGACTGAAGCGCAAGGTCGTATTCATACGTCGGCCGCCACGGTAGTCGTATTTCCGGAAGCGGATGAAGAGGACGATCTTGAGATACCTGAAAAAGACATTCGCATTGACCTTTTTTGTGCAGGCGGCGCCGGCGGACAGCATGTCAACAAGACTGAAAGCGCCGTCAGAATGACGCATTTGCCGACGGGCCTCGTTGCCGTGTGCCAAGATGAGAGAAGCCAAATCCGCAATAAAGAAAAGTGTCTGGCCACTTTAAAGGCTCGTATTCTTGACCATAAGCGTCGCGAGGAAGAGGCGAAAATAGGCGCGGACAGATTGACTTTGCGCGGTAGCGGCGACCGATCTGAGAGGATTCGCACATACAACTTTCCGCAGAATAGAATGACCGACCACCGTATTGATCTTACACTCTATTCTCTTGATAGAATTATCGAAGGGTCGCTCGCTTCGTTATTGGACGCGCTTAAGTCAAACGATCTTGACGAGCGGATAAAACTTGCGTTAGAAAGGGGCTTTCAATGATGCTGATGAATATTGAACATTGGCAGTTCTGGGAACTTTTTCTTTGTAAATGGTTTTGGTGCGGAACGGGCGGCTGGATTATCGCCAGTTTCATCAAGATGATCATAGCTGCCGTAAAGACGAAGGAATTTGACTTTGTATATCTTTTTTCCACGGGAGGAATGCCCTCGAGCCACTCCGCGGCAGTGTCCGCCCTTGCCGTTTCGGTCGGCTATACGTATGGTTTCGGCTCGCCCATAACGACGATAGTCTGCGGTTTTGCGGCAGTTACGATGTTTGACGCCGCGACTGTAAGACGCGCGGCCGGCGAGCATGCGAAAGTCTTAAATGCGATTGTGCGGGATATACGAGATCTCAAGTTCAAGCCCAAAGAAAGATTTCGCGAACTTTTGGGGCATACTCGACTTGAGGTGCTATGCGGCATGATAACAGGTATCGTCTGGGCGACGGTTCTGTGCTTGTTGTGGAAGTAACGGGAGTCGGGGCCATGACGCGCGAAATCAACAAGTTGCTTGTGGTGGCGGGTGCGGGTGATTATCCGAGGCTCATTGTTGAGGGCGCTAAAAAAAATGGTGTAGGCCGCGTAGATATTATCGCCATTAAAGGCTCCACCGCCCGCGCTACAGTAAAAGCGGCGGATAATGTTCATGCGATAACGCTTGGTGAGATTACAAGTTCCATCCGATGGGCTGCGGCAGAGCGGTATGATGGAGTTGTTTTGGCGGGGCAGATAAATCCGCTTTCTCTTTTTAGGGCGAGATTCGATGAAGAAGTTAAAGCAGCGCTCAAGGCGTTGCCGGTAAAAAACGCGCATTCAGTTTTCGGAAGACTCATAGAAATGTTCAACGCCGCCGGGTTAGAGGTCCTGCCGTCATCTCTTTACATGGATGACAACATTCCTGGAGTCGGGCCTATGACCAGACGCGGTTTTTCCGAACGGGAAGAAAGCGATATACGCCATGCCATCAAGGTTGTTTCTGACATTGGCAGGCACGATGTCGGCCAGACCGTGATGGTGAAAGAGGGTATGGTTCTTGCGGTCGAGGCGTTTGAGGGGACAAATGCGGCCATACGGCGCGGCGCAAGGCTCGCGGGAAATGGTGCCGTTCTTTTCAAGGCCGCCCGCGACGGGCATGATATGCGTTTTGACATCCCTGTCATCGGGCTTAAGACTCTTAAGATTATGAAAAAATCAGGCGTTACGGCGCTTGGTTTTCAAGCCTTCCGTCAGATTGTCCTTGATCGCGACGAGGTTGTGAAATTTGCAGATAAAAATAATATCGCCATAGTCGGCGTGGATTCGGGGTTGCCCGGTGCGCCGCTTAGGTTAGTTTAAATATATAAGATGAGGAGTAAGAGATGAAAAAGTCGACTAAAAGGTTGAATGTTACTCAAAAGATTCTGGCCTCTCACTTGGTTGAGGGCGATCCGGCTGTGGACAGCGAACTTGGCATTCGTATCGATCAGACGCTTACGCAAGACGCCACGGGAACTATGGCTTATCTGCAGTTTGAGTCAATGGGCGTTAAGCGCGTCAAAAACGATCTCGCCGTCTCTTACGTAGATCATAATACGGTGCAGATCGGGTATGAGAATGCTGATGACCACGATTTTCTCGCGTCGGTGGCGGAAAAGTTTGGGATTATCTATTCCAAGGCCGGCAACGGAATCTGTCATCAGCTTCACTTGGAGCGTTTCGGAAAGCCCGGCACTACGCTTCTCGGTAGCGACTCCCACACACCTACTGGCGGCGGTATCGGTCAGATCGCGATCGGCGCGGGCGGCATCGATATAGCCGTGGCGATGGCCGGCGGAGCTTTTCATATTCCAACTCCCAAGGTTCGGGCGATCGTGCTTAAAGGTAAGCTTAAAAAAGGCGTAAGCGCGAAAGACGTGATACTTACTGTTCTTAAAAAGTATGGAACAAAAGGCAACGTCGGCTGGATTTTCGAGTATACAGGTCCTGGCGTAGCGACGCTTGATGTGCCTTCTCGCGCCACAATTACAAATATGGGCGCGGAACTTGGCGTTACGACGAGCGTTTTCCCGTCTGATAAGGTGACAAAGCAGTTCCTTCAGGCGCAGAACCGCGCGGGGGACTTCAAAGAGATTCTTCCCGATGCCGGTGCTGAGTATGATGATACGTTTACGGTCGATCTTTCAAAAGTCGAGCCGCTCGCGGCGGCGCCGCACAGCCCGGGAAATATCGTTACGGTAAAATCGATGAAGGGAACGAAAGTCAATCAGATTATGATTGGTTCGTGCACAAATTCTTCATATCGCGATATTCGCACTGTAGCCGACATCCTCAAGGGTAAGCACGTCGCGGAAGATGTTGAAGTCGGTATCGCCTGCGGCTCGCGTCAGGTGGTGAATATGCTGGCGAAAGACGGGTCTTTGGCGACACTTATTTCTGCCGGGTGCCGCATTCTTGAGAACGCCTGCGGTTTTTGCATTGGTGCTCATATGTCGCCGTCGACAAATGCGGTGTCATTAAGAACGAACAACAGAAACTTTGAAGGCCGCAGCGGCACCAAGTCCGCGAAGGTATATCTTGTCTCGCCGGAAACCGCCGCTGCCTCCGCGCTCACCGGAAAGTTCTGCGCGGCCGAGAACGTCAAGTCTGTCGCCGCACCGAAGAAGTTCCCGATTGACGATGAGATGTTCCTCTATCGCAAGAGCGCTGGAAAGGGCAGAAGTTCCGTAAAGATTGTCCGCGGGCCAAATATCGCCACAGTGCCCAAAGGAGTGCCTCTGGCGAAAGACCTCATGGCTTCGGCGGCGATCAAGGTGGGCGACAAGATCACGACCGACCACATCATGCCCGCCGGCGCCAGACTTAAATTCCGCTCAAACGTGCCCGAATATTCAAAGTATGTTTTTGAGCCGTGCGATCCGGCGTTCCATGACAAGTGTCTTGCCAATAAGGAAAAGAACATCGCCAACGTCATCATCGCCGGCGAGAGCTACGGCCAGGGTTCGAGCCGTGAACATGCGGCGCTGTGCCCAATGTATTTAGGCGTAAAAGCCGTCATCGCAAAATCGATCGAGCGCATTCACCGCGCCAATCTGATCAATTTCGGCATTGTGCCTTTCATATTCGAAGATTCCAAGGCGTACGACAAAATTGAAGCCGGGGACAAGCTTGAGCTCAAGGGTGTTAGAGCGGCGGTTGAGGGCGACGGAGAACTTGTGGTTAAGACTTCAAAAGGCTCGTTCAAGGTAAAGACGACGCTTTCTGCGCGCGAAAAACATCTTATTCTTTCAGGCGGACTTCTTGCGAGCCTCTGATAAATATGGCAGAACTCATAAAACTTTCAAACTCGCTTCGCGTGGTATTGGTGCCGTGCGAGGCGCAGTCTGTTGCGTTCGGTCTATTCATCAAATCAGGTTCGCGGCATGAAACCGACGCGATGGCCGGAATGTCCCACTTTATCGAGCATATGCTTTTTAAGGGGACGAAAAACCGCTCGCAGCTTGAAATCACGCAGTCGATAGAAGGGCGCGGCGGAAATTTCAATGCCTACACGAGCGAAGAGGTGACGGCGTACTTTACGCATATGCCGTATGAATATTTAAGTGAGGCGGTGGATATAATCTGCGATATGTATCTTAACGCGTCCATCGACGCCGATGATTTCAGACGTGAGCGCGATGTGATACTTGAGGAGATTAAGATGTATGCGGATGAGCCTGATGCTGTAGCGATGGAGAATCTGCAAAGAGCGCTTTTCCCTCGCAATCGTTTAGGCGCGCCTATCGCAGGTAGCGCAGAAAGCCTTATGCCGCTTACGCCAAATGACATGAAGGCGTATATAAAAGGGCATTACACGCCGCAGGATACCGTCGCTGTTTTAGTCGGCGCGTTCGATCCCCAAAAAGGATTTGATGAGATTTCAAAGAGACTCGGCCATCTCAAGGGCGCTCCGGAGAAACTTGCGCCGCGCAAACAGAAGTTCTTTTCGCCTATAGATGAAATAACGGTCACCAAAGACATAAATCAGGCGCAGATAGCGCTTGGGTACCGCACGTTCGGGTTTGATGACAGGCGCAAATATGCAGCGAGCGTATTTGATGCGATAATGGGCAGAGGTATGTCCAGCCGGCTCTTTCAAGAGGTGCGCGAAAAACGCGGCCTGAGCTATGATATTGGCTCTCGCATGCAGTTTTTCTCGGATGCTGGCATATGGAGCGTCACCGCCGGAGTAGATCCGTCGAAGATCGACATGGCTCTTTCGACCGTCGATGCGCAGCTTAAGCGCATTTTGACAAAGCGTGTTTCCGCCGCCGAACTTAAGCGTACAAAGGAGTTTCTTACGGGTAATTTCCGGCTGTCGCATGAAAGAGTCCAGTCGAAACTTTTCTTTTATGCGCAGACCGTTATGGCGTACGGAAGAGTCGTCTCTCCCGAAGAGCAGGTCGACGGCGTAAGGAGTGTCACGTGCAAAGACGTTTCTGAAGTGGCCGAGGCGATTTTAAGGCCAAAGATGCGCAGTTTGAGTATTGTGAAACCCCTTTGACGTCAATAATTGGATCAAACGAAAGGATCAACAGATGAAACAAGGCTGGAGATGGTACGGTGACGCAGATGCGATCACTCTGAAAGAAATCAAGCAGGCCGGAGTTACCGATATTGTCGCGGCTCTCTATGAACGAAAGCCCGGAGAAGTCTGGCCTGTGTCGGAGATTAAGGCGCGTCAGAAGAAGGTGCGCGAAGCTGGAATGGAATGGTCGGTCGTAGAGTCCGTCCCCCTGCATGAAGACATCAAAAAGCGTACGGGCGACTACAAGAAATATATCGAGAATTACAAGAAGACTCTTGTCAACCTCGCCAAGTGCGGCATAAAGACGGTGTGTTACAATTTCATGCCGATTCTCGACTGGACGCGCTCCGATCTTGAATTTGAACTTGGTGACGGCTCTACCTGTCTTGGTTATAACGAGTATGAGGTGGCGGCGTTTGATATGTTCGCGCTGAAGCGTCCCGGTGCGGAAAAGGATTTTGATGCGAAGACGCGCGCACGCGCCAAAAAACTTTGGCAGAGTTATTCTTCGAAAGAAAAAAAGCGTGTGGAGAAGGCGATATTGACGGGGCTTCCCGGAACGGTTGATGATTTGACGCCGAAAGAATTTCTCCGTCAGCTTAAGGCGTATGAAGGTATTGACGATAAAAAGCTGCGTGAGAATATGTACGCCTTCCTGAACGAGATCACCCCTGTTCTCGAAAAGTGGGATGTGAATATGTGCATTCATCCGGATGATCCTCCACATCCGATATTCGGGCTGCCGCGCATTCTTTCGACTGCGGCGGATGTGCGTGAAATGTGCAGGAAGTGCCCGTCGAAGCACATAGGTCTTACGCTTTGCACAGGATCTCTTGGCGGAAGCTTGGAGAATGATGAAGTTGCGATATTCAAAGAGTTCGCGAAGAGAATCTTTTTCTGCCACTTCCGCAATCTGCAATATGAAGAACCTGGCGTTTTCCATGAGTCGGAGTGCCACCTTTGCGGAAAGACGGATCTACCCGCGCTTATGATTGAGCTTCTCAAAGAAGAGAAGCGTCGTGGCGAGGGCATCGTCGTAAGACCGGATCACGGCAGACTTATGGAGATCGACAGGCACCGCAAGTGTTATTGCGGCTACAGTTACGGTGGCCGTCTTATAGGGCTTGCTGAGTTGCGCGGTCTTGAAATCGGTATCAAATATCTTAAGAAAGGACTTTGATAATGAAAAAAACAAACGGTGTTGAAGGTAAGGTTATGGTTATAACCGGTGCGGCCGGTGTTCTCTGCTCGTCGATGACTGAGGATATGCTTCGCCATGGGGCAAAGGTCGCGGTTTTAGATCTCAGAGGCGATGTCGCCAAGAAGTTCTGCGATAAGCTGATAAAAAAAGGGCTTAAGAATTGCATTCCGGTCGAGGCGAATGTTCTTGATAGAGACAGCCTTGAAGCGGCGAAGAAGATTATTCTTAAGAAATTCAAGCGTATCGATGTTCTTATTAACGGCGCCGGAGGCAACCACCCCAAGGGTACTACGCCTGCGGAGCAAATGACAAAGGATGTCAAGCTGGAAGACACGTTCTTCGGCCTTACGCCGGAGGGTTTTGAGTTCGTCAATAAACTCAATCTTATCGGCACCATTCTTCCGTGCCAGGTCTTCTGCAAGGAAATGCTTAAAAAGGGCGGCGCCGTTCTCAATTTCTGCTCGATGGCTGCCTATCAACCGCTCACGAAGGTGGCGGCATACGGTGCGGCAAAAGCGGGGATAATGAATTTCACGTCGTTTCTCGCCACACACTTAGCTCCTATGGGTATTCGCGTAAACGCCCTTGCTCCCGGCTTTTTCATTACGGATCAGAACCGCTTCCTGATGATGGAAAAAGACGGCAAGACTCCGACCGCCCGCGGCAGAAAGGTTCTTGCAAAAACTCCGATGCGTAAATTCGGCGAACCGAGCGACCTTCATGGCGCGGCGAGATTCCTTCTCAGTGACGAGGCTTCGTTCGTAACCGGCGTTACATTGCCCGTCGACGGCGGATTCGTCTGTTATTCCGGCGTTTGAGATTTCATATTTTAATCTTGTATCCATTGCCACGGACGCTTATGATGTGATATAATGATAGACAATTTCTATAGAAAGAAGGAATTATAAATCATGGCAAAAGATCAAAATGTCAGAAACAATATCTGGAAATGGCTCGTATTGGCGCTTGTCGCCGCGGTCTCTATATATGTTTGCAATCCTCCAAAAGAAAAATTGCGTTTCGGCCTCGACCTTAAGGGCGGAACCTCGTTTACGCTCGGCGTAGACATGGATAAGCTCAAAGAGACGATAATCGCGGCCAATCCCGCTATTACCAATACTCCCGGAGCCGTGGAGAAGAAGATAGAAGAAACTCTTCTCGGTTGCGATGAGCGCATCATTCAGGTTATCCGTCGCCGCGTTGACGCGATGGGCACGAATGAGCCTGTTATTCAGGGTATGAAAGGCCACCGCCTTCTTGTTCAGCTCCCCGGAGTCGACGAGAATGTCCGTAAAGCGGCCAAGGCCAACCTTCAGAGCGCGGCGTTTCTTGAATTCCGCCTTACCCACCCTAAAAACGACCAGCTCGTAACGAAGCTTCTTTCTAAAGATATCGCTCCTGAAGGCTACAAGAAATCCGGCAACGGCTATCAGCGTCTTGAGTCATGGGGTGAAGTTTCTCAGCGCCCCGGCTACGCCGCGCGTTTGGCCGCGTTTGAAACGCCTGATCCGCGCTACAGCTTCATGCTTGAAGATAACGGTGATGGAACGTATCTGCCGAACTTCGTAGCTCGCTCTACAGATCCGCGCGTGACGGGAGAAGATCTTGTGTCAGCCGCCGTTCAGCGCGATTCCGCCACAGGTGCGCTTTCCATCGGCTTTAAGCTTTCAGCAGAGGGCGGGCGAAAATTCTCCGTTCTTACGCGCAGCTATAAGCCCAACGGCCTTAAGAACCCGAGCGATCGCGGCCGTCAGCTGGCGATAATTCTTGACGATACATTGATTTCCGCGCCTGTAATCAACAGCGAGATCGGCGCTCAGGGCGAGATCACCGGGCGCTTTGACGCTAAAGAGGCCCAGAAGCTTGCAGCCGAACTTAACGCCGGCGCCTTGCCCGCTCCTATGCGCATTCTCGCTGAAACGACAGTCGCTCCGACCGTCGGTGAAGATGCCATCAACGCCGGTATCGTAGCTGCCGTTCTCGGCTTCGCGCTTGTAGCGATTTTCATGTTCATTTACTATTATTTTGCAGGCCTCGTCGCCAACATCGCTCTCTTCCTTGATGTCGCGCTTCTTCCTACAGCGCTCGTCTTGGTAGCGAATATTCTCGGTGTTTTCGCCCACGATCCTTCAATGGGCGGCGGCGGTTCAATGCAGTTGCCAGTCTTGACGATGCCCGGTATCGCAGGCCTTGTCCTTTCGCTTGGCATGGCGGTTGACGCTAACGTTCTTATCTTCGAGCGTATCCGCGAGGAGTTCGCGTTGGGGCGTGCGGCGGGTACCGCCATCAAGAACGGTTACGGTCGCGCTTTCACGGCGATTTTCGACTCGAACCTGACGACCATTATCGTGGGCATCATTCTCTTCGTCGTAGGCACAGGTCCTGTGCGCGGCTTTGCCATTACGCTTGTTGCAGGTGTGGTGATTTCGATGTTCACGGCAGTTGTAGTTACGCGTCTTGTCTTTGATCATGTCGTCAATCCTTCGCGCGTAAAGCCTTTCAAGATGCTTTCGTTCTTCAAGAATCCGTCTTATGATTTCCTTAAGCATTCGAAACTTGTTCTAATTTCTTCATTCGCGTTCATTCTTATTGGACTTCTTGTTTTCGCCGTTCGTCTTGTAAACAATCCCGCCTCTGTTCTTGCGGTTGACCTTACGGGCGGCACATCCATCGTCTATGAAATGAACCAGCAGGAAAGACCTGATGTGGGCGAAATCCGCAAGGCTCTCGATAGCTTCGATAACGCCGCCGTAATTCAGTATCAGGAAGGCGTCGGCGATCGTACGCTTCTGGTCAAAACGGGTGAGACGGCCGAGACGAAAAAGGGTGCCGCTCTTGAAAACAAAGATGTCGGAGCTTATGTAACGAAGCTTCTTCAGGAGAAATTCCCCAAGGCCGCTTTCAAGGCCGCTTCGGTCGACGAAGTCGGCTCGATGGTGGGCGCCGATCTTAAGAAGTCGGGCACGTACGCCGTTCTCTTCTCTCTCGTAGCGATTCTCGTTTATGTCGGCTTCAGATTCAAGTTCGGCTTCGGCCTCGGCGGTATCGTGGCTCTTGCGCACGACGCGCTTATTGCGCTTGTCGTCTTCTCGCTCTGCGGTCGTCAAGTGTCGCTTATCGTTATTACTGCGCTTCTTACGATCATCGGTTATTCGATTAACGACACGGTAGTTGTTTTTGACCGTATTCGCGAGATGATGAATCGCGATTCGCGCAAGACTTTCTCCGAAATCTGCAATATTGCGATCAACCAGTGCTTAGCTCGTACGCTGATCACATCGGCGACGACATTCTTTGCCGTTCTCGCGCTCTTTGCGTTCGGTGACGGATCTATCTTCGATTTCGCTCTTACGATGCTTATCGGCATTATTGCCGGCAGCCTCTCTTCGATCTTCATCGCTACGCCCGTTATGCTCTGGTGGTATGGCGGCAAGAGACCGAAAGTTGAAGAGGAAGATTCTCGCGCTAACGCCTGAGTTTTATACCGATGAGAGACTTGTTCATAGTTGGAGCAGGCGGCTTCGGCCGTGAAGCTGTATGGACGGTCGAGCGGATAAACGCTGCCCAGCAGCAGCCTGTATGGAGAGTCGTCGGCTTTGCCGACGACGATCCTTCTAAGGCGAGCGGCAATTTCGAGGGTTATCCGCTCTTAGGCTCTGTGGAAAAGGCCTCTAAAGATTTTCCCGGGGCGTCCGTTTTTATCGCGATAGGCGATAATGAAGCGCGCCGCAGAATATATGCTCAGCTCAGGGGCTTTGACTTTCCGGCGTTCATCGATCCGTCGGCACAGGTCTCGCCCACGACAGAATTCAAGCACGGCACTTTCATTGCGCCGGAAGCGGTTGTGTCGGTCGGAACGGAAATAGGAAAGTTCGTTATATTAAGCGCACGTGCTTGCGTCGGACATGATTCGACTGTAGGGGACTTTTCGAATATTGGGCCAGGCGTCTCCCTTTCGGGTCATACGAAAATAGGCTCTGATGTTACGATGGGAGCCAACAGTTCCACTTCTTCAGGTGTAAGTATTGCTGATCAAGCAGTAATTGAATGCGGCACTCCCGTTCTAAAAGATGTAGAGTCTCGCGCAAGAGTGACTATCATTGATTTTCTTAAAAGTTAATCACCTTGAAATGGTTTTTGTATAGAGCGATATTCTTCGCTGTTTATCCGTTTCTTTTACCTGGGTTTATTCTAAGAATGCTCAGGCGTGGTGGTTACTCAAAAAGAATGGGTGATAGGTTCGCTCTTTACCCTGAGGCAATCATAAAAAAAATCAAAAACATCCAGTCTTCGGGTAAGTCATTAGTCTGGATTCATGCGGTTTCTGTCGGCGAAGTTCAGGTCGCAGGTCAACTTATGCGCGAATGGAGAAAGATAGACGGCGAAGTTTCGTTTTGTTTCTCCACCACTTCATCTACGGGCTGGAAGATGGCAGAAAAAGAGGTGATGGAGCGCGATGTTCTTATATACAATCCTCTTGATTTTCCAAGTTTTGTGAAATCGGCTTTTGCCTTGATCAAGCCGCGCGCCGTTGTGCTTACTGAGTCTGAAATATGGCCCGAGTTCATCAGAAGGGTGAAAGCATTAAAAATACCGCTTTATCTCGTCAATGCCCGCGTCTCTGACCGCAGCGCTCCGCGCTACCGTCTCGCGCGCTGGTGGTTCTCTGATATTTTTTCATCATTTACGAAGATTTTCGCTCAGTCGGATTTGGATAAAGCCCGTCTTGTCGCAGCTCTTGCCCCTCAGGAGAAAATTGAGGTGACAGGGAGCTTTAAATTCGATGTCGCCCGTCGTAATGAAGAAAAAGAAAAAGAGATGCGTGAGTGGGTCGGCGAAGGAAGAATTCTTCTTGGGGGCTCCACGTGGCCCGGTGAAGACGAGATTCTGATTTCCGTTTACAGCCGACTTAAAACTGTTTACGGAGATTTGAAGCTGGTTATTGCGCCACGCCATTTTGAAAAGGCCGATGCTGTAGAGGCTAATATTTTGAAAGCCGGCTTGGAATGCGTTCGCCGTTCAAGGGGCGATAGACCCAAAGAGAATGCCGTCTATTTGGCCGATACGACTGGCGAGCTTATGGGGCTTTACGGAATCGGTGATGTCGTTTTTGTCGGAAAGTCTCTCACCGCGCACGGCTCGCAGAATATGATAGAGCCGTGTCTTTGCGGAAAAAGTGTTCTCGTCGGGCCCAATACGGAGAATTTTCGCCCGGTGATGAGTGATTTGCTCGCCTCGGACGCTATCGTGCAGGTCAAAGATGAAGTTGAGCTGGAAAATCGCATACGTGAGCTTTTCTCGGATGATGGCGGCTTGGGGGAAAGAGCTACGCTCGCTGTGGAGAAAAGACGAGGCGTTGTCTCCAAATGTCTTGCCGCTATAATGGAGCGTGACAAATGAGAGCGCGAATCATCTTTTTAACGGCGCTTTTGGCTATTGCGGGGTGTTCAAAAAAAGATGAGGTAGCCTCCTTGTCGGATGGATATGTTTTTCCGCCGATAAACATTCAATGCTCATATATCGCGATGCTTGAAAGCGATCTGGCGAGAAATGTTCTGCTTATCGGAGAGGAGGCGAAGAAGTGCGCGGCGTTTTTTGACGAAATCGGCATAAAAAGCTGCACGTCACCGAGCGGAAAGATTGATCTTGTCATGATGTCATGCAAGAGCATCTCGCGCCAATCGTGCGAGAAAGTTTCGTCTTTTCTTAACGACAACGGATCTATCGCATGGATGATGGATGTATCTGATGTCAAAGCGTTTGAATTTAAGAAAACGCTCGAAGATTTTAATTTTGCGGATGTTCGGCTTTGGATGGTCGGGCAGAGCAGGTGGCTTTTAACCGGCTCTAAACGGCCGAGGGTTAAAAAATTGGAGGATATGTTTCTTCTGTTTTCCTATGAGGGCGTTTTTGAGCGGCTTGCAGAGGCTAAGTGCAGCGCTCTTCAGCACATATTTGCCTCATACGCGGGTTCGCGCGACGATATAATGCCGGCATTTTCCGCAGGAGACCTGAAAGCTACAGTCCGTCCCGAGTTTTTTCTCACAAAAGAAATCCCTTCGCTTTCCTGGATTGATTCATCTAACGTCGATGAGGACATAGCCAAAAAGTTTTTTGCCGAGGCCCGTTCCATGCAGGTGGTAAGGCGCCTTGCCGTCGAGGGCTCAATGCTCGCCGAAGCCGGCAATGAGAAAGAGGCCGTTGATTCGTGGGCCAGAGCGTTCAAGCGCAATCCTCTTGATATTTTTATCCTCGAAAGGCTAGATCGCCTTGATAGAAACGCCAAGGGCTTCTGGGAGGTACGCAAGGTTCTCATGGCTATGAAATGCTATGAAACGATGGTTCTTATAAATCCCGAGTATGAGGCCGCTTTAAATAATTTTGGAATGTGCCTTAAAAAGATCGGCAGGCATGATATTGCCGAAAGAGCTTTCAAGCGCGTAAAAGAGTTACAGGAAAAAACTCAAATTTCAACAGGAGGGAACAAGAAATGATAAAGAAAATGATACTCCTTGCTGCGGTCATGCTATCGTCGGCTTTGATTGCGGCAACAGACGATGCAAGCGTGGTCTTGCGCGAAAATCTATGGCCTTCGCTCGAAAGGATTCCTGACTTTCAGGCGCATCAGATAGCGGCGATGACCGATGAGATGGTCAAGAAGGATTTTGTCCGTAGCGAACATAGAATGCCTTTCGTTGAATGGTACAAGGCGCCCGAGAAGCCTAACGGCGCGTGTATGATTCTTATTTCTGGCGGTTCATACGAGTGTTGTTGCGACGTAGGGCTTGTTAGAAGAAAATGGCCTAAGCGTTTTCTGGAGCTTGGTTATCACTGCGTTAATCTTGTGTATAGGACTCCTCGTGCAAAGGGCAAGGATTGTCATTTGAGCGCTTGGCAGGACGGTCAGAGAGCTGTCAGACTTGTACGTTCTAAAGCCAAGGAATATGGATTTGACCCAGAGAGAATTGGCGCTATCGGAATGTCTGCGGGCGGTCATTTGACGACGATGCTCGCTACGAGCGCGTTAACGCCTTCGTATGAGAAGGTCGATTCTCTTGATGATCTGCCGTGTCATATTAATCTGGCGATCTGTAAAGCTCCGGCTTACAATACACTCACTGCATCTTCTGGAATAGCAAGACCAGAGGACGGAACGCTTTTTCTTGATAGTTTAAAGGTGAGCTCGAAGTTCGCTTTTGACGCAAAGACCTGCCCTATCAGTTTTCATCACGGCGGCAAAGACCCTTATACGCCCAACGGCTCGACTCTTTGCTATCGTGCCCTTCGTAAGATGAAAGTGCCTGCAGAACTTCATTTGTATTCCGATAAGGGGCATGGCGCTTATGGTCTTGAGAGAGCCGTTGAGTTTATGCGCCAGCTTAATTTTGACGGAAAACTTGGGAAAGCCACCGAGAGACGCATTTACACCGGTCAATTTACAGAGCGCACCGAGCGTGTCGATCTTTGGTCTGGCGTGAAAATGCCGTCGGCGTTTTCGATCCATACGAACGCTCCGTATCTTACATGGTATGTCCCGAAGGAACTTAAAACAAAGGCTATCCAGATCATTTTCCCGGGGGGCGGATATTTCCATTGTAACGCTTCCGGCGAAGGGTTGCCGGCAGCCGAGTACCTTAACAAAAAGGGTATGACGGCCGTTGTCGTGAATTACCGCGTCCCACGCCCGCCGAAGGGTTTTGCGAAGCATCATGTCGCTTGGATTGATGCGCAGCGCGCCGTTAGGCTCGTTCGCTCTTCGGCTCCGGCGCGAGGGCTTGACCCTGAGCGTATCGGCGCGATGGGTTTTTCCGCCGGCGGACATTTAACTCTTATGGTGTCGCTCAGTTCAACATATAACGCGTACGCTCCGGTAGATAATATCGATAGAACTACTTCTTGCCGCGTCCAATGGGCATGCCCCATATATCCTGCATACGCTCTTACCGACGGCTCAGAATGTCCGAATACGACAGGCGGCAATGATGACAGCGCCGTACATGTCGAAGAATTTCTCTTTGACGTTAATACGCCTGCCATGTGCTTCCTTCATGGCGATGCTGACGGATGGGCTGCAATGAATTCCGTAAAGACGTGGGAGAGGCTTCGCCGCATGGGTGTTCAGTGTGATCTGCATACGCTCGCTAAGAGAGGTCACTGTTTCCAGTTCGTCGCCTCGGACGGAACGGGCAGCGCCACCTGGCTCGATCGCGTTTGGGATTTTCTTTTAACCAAAGGTTTTAATAAATGAGGAGCAAGTGCATGAATAAAAAAATACTTCTGTTTTTTATCGTCATTTTTTCTTTCTCCGCTCTTCAGCTTTACGCCGAGTCGTTTAAGATAAAAGTCGATCTCGATCTTAAAGGTGAAGTTGAAGAGGTCGCCTTGAAATTGCCTAAAGGTTCTGAAAAGGCCGCCGAGAGGTATTTCAGGCTCGCTAAAGTCACGCACCCCCATTATCTGGATCACGCTTATGCGGCGTTGGCAACGAAGCAGGTTAAAGCTGAGGTCGATGATGATCCGCTTGGGGATTTGGATGAAACCGGTGTCGAAGGTGATGCGATACAGGTGGTCGATAAAGACGTTGAGTATGCGATAAGAACAAATAAATCACGCAAGTCATACGTTCTTATGATCGTGAACCGCAAGAATGAGTCTTTTACCGGCAATATTGAACTTGTCCGAGGGAAAATGTATGAACCTGTTTATCGCCGGGTTTACAGTGAAGACGGAGGCAAGAGCTGGACTACCGCTGCATGGCAGCCTCCAAGGGCTTCTGACGTATACCCGTGGACTGTGGAAGTGCCGGCCAATACCGTGCAGACAATTACAATAATCTTGAGATGAGGGGGATGAAGATGAGTGTTAAGATTTTCTTCGGTTTGATTCTTTGCGCTTTTTCGCTGTACGGCGCGTCTTGGCCTCAGCCTATTAAGGTTGACGCGCAGATTACGCCGATTAAGGATATGCGCGACTCAACGAGCGCTCCGGATTTGGGGTATGCGGGCGCAATGCTCGAAACGTCAACTCTTGTTGCGGAGTGGTTTTACATTTCCAATCGTGTCGAGTCCGCAAGACTCATCCGTGAAGCGGGTGCCTGGGTGGTGCGCCCGTGGAGCGCGAATGATTTGTGGCAGCGCGGCATGGCCTGGGTGAAGACGAAAGATCGCGCCGCGATGCAGAAACGTTATAAATTCCTGCCGCAGATAGATCCCCACGCATACTTTTCTTTCTGGAAAGAAAACGGCATGAAGGCGATATTGTGTCTTGAAAATTACGGCGTTTTTGATGATGTCGAAAAGGGCACCCGAGTTAATGATATTGAGAGCGTGAAAAAAGTCATCTGCGATTATCTTCAATGGATCGTCGACAACGGCTATAAAGAGTGCGTAGCGGGCTTTGAATGCGGAAATGAGGCGTATTGGGGAAATAATCCTGAGCAGTACGGCGAGCGCTGGAGCAAGATCATTCCTGAAATGAAGCGAATCTGGCCTGATGTCAAGATCGGCATTCCCATCGCCGAGTATCGCCCGAACGACCCAGATATTGCGGCAGTTCGCGCCCGCGCAACGGGCCTTGATTGGGTTCAAGGCGGCGGGGAGTTTTCTTTTAGCAGGCTTAATCAGTGGTCGGGCCGCTTTATCGTCGCTCTTTCAAATCAGATTCACAATGTAAGCCATGTCATCTACCACTTCTACGGCGGCGATGGAGCGTATGGTTGCAGCGCGAGCGGCTTTCAGCGTATTAAGAATTTCGCCAAAGTTTTCCCGGAGATCGCGGATAAGCGCGTGTGGATAACGGAGTGGCGTGAGCGAGCCGACGAGGATAACCGTTGCCATCAGACATTTCAATCGTCGCTTTGGAAGGGGCACTATCTTTTATCGTGTCTTGCGCAGCCGAATGTGGATGGCATTTCGCTGCATAACTTAGGTACGCTTGCGGGAGGCTTGTCGATTGCCGTAAACGGCTATTGGCTTGTTCAGTGGAATCCCGCCAACCGCGATTATGTCGATATCGATTATGACGGAAAGCCCCGCATAGAGCCTGGACCTTCGGCGCCTGTATTTAACATTTATACTGAAGCTGTGAAAAAACACCCGCTCATTCTCAGTCACGGCAATTGCGAAAAGCAGGGTAAGGACGTTGTTATTTGGGCAAGTGCTCTTTATTACGGCTCATCGACTTCCCAGATGCGTGCGGAGGCCTTGAATCAGCCTAAGTCGAAATGGCCCAAGCTTATGGGAAATGTCGAGTGGGTTACGACAATGAATGCGGATAAGACTTCATTGTCTGTTCTGATGGTCAACACATTCAACAAAAAAATGGATATGCCTATTGAACTTAGCGGGTTTGAGTTCGCAGGTGAGCCCCGGATTAAATCGGTGACGATTCCGGAGAAGTACTTGTATGCACATCTTATTCCCGGCGAAAGACCGCTTTGGATTATAAGGGAAGAGAAAATCAAAGCGATGTCGGGCGATAAAGGCTTTTTGCCGATAAGCTCAAATACCGTCCAGTCCATAACCATTCCGATCAAGAGGAAGTAACGTGACAAAGCGAAGATTTTTTGCGCTCGTATTTGCTCTATTTACGGCGGCGGCGTCTTTTCCTTTAAGCGCTGCCGAAAGAGCTCTTGCATCGCGTGAAAATATTGTTCAGCTTACAAACGGTGTGTCGATCGCCGAGGCGCTTGAACGTGTAGCGCAACTGCGCGGGCGTGACGATAAAGCGGATATCGTTCTTGAGTTCGCCCGCAAGGGCCTTGCTCTCGCCAAGCCCATAATGATAGATTCGGTTTTGCAGCCTCGCGATGCCGGAAGGCTGATCATCCGAGGCGCTAATGGGCAGCGAGTAAGGCTTTTCGGCAGTAGACCCATCAAAAAATGGGTTAAAGTCAAAAACAAGTCAAAATCTCGCTTGGTCGTCTGGGAGGCTGATGTCTCAGGGTTTAAACTCGCCGATCAATTGGACGCGCTTTTCATGGATGGCAAGATGATGACTCTTGCGCGGTATCCGAATATAAATCCAAAACTTCCGTATTCTGGCGGCTGGGCGTATGTGCCGGGCCGATGGATAAGCATGTATCACTTCCCCAAAGAAGAGCCTGCAGGTTCGAGATCCGAGATGCTTGTAGGTGACAAAGATTGGCATAACTGGGCTGTTCCTACGGAAGGGCGCATCGTGATATTTCCAAGGCAGCGCTATGGTTCGTCGTATGTGCGCATAGCTGATCTGGATCGCGCGGGGAAAAGATTGAAGTTCGCCAAAAATATCTGCGATGTTCCTCGTCCGGGAGATACGTATATCCTTAGCGGTTTTCGCGAGGAACTTGATGATTTCGGCGAGTGGTATCATGATCTGAAGGGTGAGAAAGTTTATTTTATTGCGCCTAAGGGCAAAGACCCGAACAAGTCTCTTGTTACAATACCGACGACTGGCGCGATTTTTAAGTTGGACAATGCCCACAACGTGTCGATTGAGAATTTTGAGCTTTGCGCAGGGCGCATGGCCGTAGATACCAAGGGGTGTTCGTTCATTTCAATTAGAGGGTGCAGCATTCATGATTTTAGCGCACATCGCACGATAGAGTTCGCCTGGGGACATAACAATGAACTAAGAGACAGCGACATTTTCAATGTCGCGGGGTCGGCCGTGCATATCACCGGCGGAGGCATTACGAAGCCGAATCTTGTGGAGAATTGTTATATTCATCATGTTGCTATGTTGGATCATTCTTCATCGGCAATATTCATGGAAGGACAAGGCTATAAAATCAAGCACAATCTATTTCACGATCTTCCCGGCTGGGCGGTCTTTCATACAGGCAACCACCATGAACTTACCGACAACCGCGTTCACCATTATATGCTTGAGACGGAAGACGGCGGCGCGTTCTACACGTGTAATTCCAACGGTGGGATAGAAACGGTTACCGCCAGAAACTGGATCTCTCACGGGATAGGTTTTGCGAAGGCCGCCGGTTACGGCCCGCTTTCGTTTTACAACAACAGCCATGGCCTATATTTTGATTCAGGCCCGAATCACGGCTACATCTACGACAATGTGATTGAGCGTGTAAGCGGTATGGCGTTTAAGGTGGATGGCAATAATACGCAAGTCGTTTCAAATAACGTTCTTTATCTGACCGGCCGCCCAGAACTTCTGCGCTGGTCGTACGCGATGAATCTTTCTTCGAAGAAATCCGAAGGCGTCGACGATTTCAGGGAAGGGGTGGCGTATTCTAACAAGTTTGTGCATAATATCTGGTATTATCCGCATTGCCCAAGTCAAATATATGTATTGATACAGGGGGCTGATTGCACTCGAAATACATTTGATTGGAATTGGATTTGTATCGGAAATGACGCTAAATATCCAAATTTCAGAGACGGTATATCATGGGAGGAGCATTGGCGGAAGAAGTGGCGTCTCGATGAACATTCTCTTGTTGTTTCGAGTATCGGTTTTGTCAATCCTCAGGAAGGCGACTTTACCCCGAAGAATAAAGGGATAATGAAGAAGCTTTCTATACGCCCGCTTGTGATGAAGAAGTGCGGGCTTTACGTGAACGAATTTCGAAAAACGCTCCCGAAAGAGGCGGATGGCTGCGCGAATCATCCAGAATGGATTCGCAATCCTGTCGATCACATAAACCCACCTAAAAAATAGGGGCTTGATTTTCGCCCTTAAAACGAATGGCGTACTAATTTTTTGGTATAATATGCGCCCTCAAAGGGCAATTGTTATGTTGTCAATAAATCAGATATTCTGCATACCTATAATGGCAGTTTTCATGGCCGCCGCAGTTCATGCGACGGCCTATATTCATGGTGAGGCGCGGCGGCATCTGCTGCGCTTTTGGCTTTTTTTCATAGCGACCGCGCTTTCAATGATTGCCGTCGTCTATTCAAGCGGAAAGCTCTCTTTTCTTCTTGCGTGGGAGGCGATGGGACTTTCGTCTGCTGGGCTCGTCGCCTTTGAATCGAAAGAAAAGAGCGTAAAAAAAGCGACTTGGATTTATCTTCTTGCCTGTCACGCGGGAGCGTGCGCGTTTATGCTTGCAGGCGTTTTACTCTCGCGTCCTGAGGCGTATTTTGCGGCGTTTGCCTGCGCGTTCGTCGCAAGTGCCCTTAAAATCGGCTTTCCGCCGTTTCATTCGTGGCTGCCTGAGGCTCATCCCGCATCGCCTGCGCCGGCTTCTGCCATCATGTCAGCGTCTATGATTCCGTTAGGGTTTTTGCCTCTCATTAAGTACTTTGGCTCTTGCGGCTTTTCAGATATTCCTTTTGCGCCGTGGTTATTCCTTGTTTTCGGTGCAGTAGGAGCGGTAGGGGGAATACTTTTTGCGTTGCCGCAGGCGAACATCAAACGCCTCTTGGCGTTTTCATCAGTTGAAAATATGGGCGTTGTCGCAATGGGGATAGGCTTATCGGCTCTCTTTCTTAATAGGAAAGTTGGAGGGGAAGCGCATTTACTCTGCTTCGCCGCAGCGATGGCGCATATTCTAAATCATGCGTTTTTAAAAGGCTCTCTCTTTCTTGCAGCAGGCTCAGTCCTTCGCCAGACAGGAACGCTCGATCAAGATCGTCTCGGCGGCCTTTTAAGGAGAATGCCGTTTACCGGCTCAATTTTTGCAATCAACGCTTTTGCGCTTTCGGGCCTGCCTCCGTTTAACGCCTTTATCGGTGAGCTCGCGCTTTATATTGGCGCATTCCTCGCGATTAAATCAGGCGATAGCGTATTGGTTGCGGCAGGCTTTCTTGTCGCGCTTGCCTTGTCGATTACAGGGGCTTTAGCCGTTCCTTCTTACATAAAAGCGATAGGATCTATATTTTTAGGTGAGCCGCGTTCTCTATCGGCGCAAGAGGCGGTTGAAACGCCGAAAAGAATGTGGCTTTCGATGCTCTTTTTAACACTTCTTTCAATTGCGATGATACCGGGGTCTGTCATCTTCATTCACTCGATGACAGGCGGCTTTGCAACTCAAATTCTTATGACAGCGGCTATTTTAGGTCTCGTCTTTGTCTTCATTTCAGCTTCATTGATTTTTATTCGCCGCTTTGTCTGCAAAAGAGGCGCTTCCAAGCCTCGCATGCCCGTCTGGGACTGCGGGTATGACGCGCCGACTCCTCGGATGGCTTATACGGCAACGGCCTTTACTCAGCCGCTCGCAGATTTTTTCATTTTTTATCTTAAGTCGCGCCGTCACGTAATGCCGTTTAAGTTGTCGCCTGCTTCTCCGACAGATGCGGCAATCGCCGTTGAAACGGATGATCTTGCTCTCACCGCGCTTTGGAGGCCGCTCTTTACAAAAATTGCGCGTCTCTGTCAGCGGGCGCATCTTCTTCAAAACGGCTCGCTGCATCTCTACATACTCGTAGGCCTTGTGGCGCTCATTTTACTTCTTATATTCGCACTTGTCTCATGAATATTCTAAGTATAATTCTTGCCATTCTTTTGGCGCCTTTATTTGTCGGCATCGTCAATCAGACGAAGGCTTTCTTCGCTTCCCGCCGCGGACCAGGGCTGTTCAGGCTTTATGTCGACATCGCGAAACTCTTAAGAAAGTCGTGTCCGAGACCAGAGCATTCGACTTGGCTTTTTGATATCGCGCAGGCATCGTCTCTTGGAGCGGTAGTCACAGCTGCGATTATTTTCCCTTGGACGGGCGCAAGTCTTTTCGCGTCAATCGTTCCTGCGGCGTTTTTCTTTTATATCTTGGCGGCCGGAAGGTTTTTTACAGTAATCGGCGCGCTTGATTCAGGCAATGCCTTTGAAGGTATGGGCGCTTCGCGCGAAATTCAGTTTTCAGTTTTTGCAGAGCCGATAATTTTTGTAATCTTAGGTTTTCTTGTTCTTCTAACGAAAGACATTTCTCTTTCTCACGCGCTTTTAGGGATTACATCCGAGGTATGGAAGGCGAATGTGATAAGTCTTATTCTCGTCTTTCTTGCCTTTTTCGGCGTCTTTCTTCTTGAGAATTGTCGCGTCCCGTTCGATGACCCGGAAACGCACTTAGAGCTTACGATGATTCACGAGGCGATGCTCCTTGATGTGGGCGGAAGCGACCTTGCCTTTGCGCTTTATGCCGCGGCGCTAAAGTTTGAACTTCTTGGCGCCTTTCTCGTTATGATGTTTATGCCTACGCTTGAATGCGGTTTAAGTCATACCCTTATTATCTTTTCTGCAGTAGCCCTTTTAAGTGTCGCGGTAGGGATCATTGAGTCTATAATGGCGCGATTCAGGCTTTTGAAAACTCCCGAGGCGCTTATTGGACTATTCCTTGTCGCATCATTGGCAGTTTTAATCCATCTTTCATTTTGATACTTTTAAGAATATGCTTACGCTTTCAGAAATAGCAATGGCTCTCTTTCTTGTGGCCGATTTGGCGCTTGCGGGCGCAAGTCGCCTTAAATATGCCATCAGCCTTGTGGCGCTACAAGGGTGGTTGGTAGGCCTCATGCCTCTTCTCGGTTGGCAATGGTCTTTGGAGGGATGCCCTGAGATGAGAATTTGGATTATCGCCCTTGTAAATTCGCTCGTTAAAGGTGTATCTCTTCCGATGCTTCTAAGTTACGCTGTCCGAAAGGCGCGCACCCGCCGCGAGGTGGAGCCGATTGTCTCGTTTCAAATATCGAGAATTATCGTCTTTCTTATGGCGGCAGGGGGTTTTGCAGTCGCTCATTTTTTGGATATCCAAAATACGAGCGCCTCCTCCTTTGTGATACCTGTAGCATTTACGACAATGGGCACAGGCTGTCTTCTTATCTCTGCTCGCAAAAAAGCGATTACCCAAGTTCTTGGCTTTTTAGTCCTTGAAAACGGCATTTCGCTTTTCGGGTCACAGCTCCTCATCGAATACAGTCTCGTTGTTGAACTTGGAATTCTTCTTGATGTTTTTGCTCTCGTATTTATTCTCGGCATTGCGATATTTCAGATTAATCGCACATTCGCCTCGACTGATACCGATAAGCTAAACCATTTGGGGGACACGCATTTGATGCATCCGCACCATAAACACGATCACGTCCACGATTGATATGGAAAATAATCTTAAAGAGCTTCTCGTTTTCTTAACGCCGCTATTGTTTATAGCCAATCTCGTGCAGAGCCTTTTTTATCTGCCTGCCGCCGCGAAGGTGGAAGGAAAGGGCAGTATGCCGAGAGTTCTATATTACGCGCTTTTATTCGTCTTTTTTGCGGCGATGATGTTTTCGATTCTCACTCCTTCTTTGCTCCTTATGTGGGTGGCAATCGAACTTACAACTCTTGTTTCTGCGCCGCTTATTGCCTATCACAGCACGAAGGATAGCTTAGAGGCGATGTGGAAATATCTTCTTATCTGCTCCATAGGCATCGCGTTCGCGCTTTTTGGAACGATGCTTGTTCTTTACGCCCAATCTACCGAAAGCGCGAAATGGTATATGGCGGGCTTCGCTTTTATTCTCGCAGGCTACGGAACTAAAATGGGTCTATCTCCCTTTCACACGTGGCTGCCTGACGCCCACTCCGAGGCGCCAGCTCCCGTTTCTGCGCTTCTTTCAGGTGCGCTTCTTAACTGTTCGTTTTTCGCGATAGTCCGTTTTCGCGAGATTATGCCTGATGGGGCCAGCTTATTCTGCGACCTCGCAATGCTTTTTCTCGGGCTTCTTTCAGTTGCGGTTGGCGCAGTTTTCATGGTTCGCCAGACAGATTACAAGCGTCTCTTGGCGTATTCGTCAGTTGAACATATAGGGCTAATAACAGTCCTTTATTCTTTGTACTCAACTTCTGCTTCTCAAAAACTCGTCATGGCAGCTATTTTGCTTCATATCGCTGCGCATTCTCTTACGAAAACGATGCTCTTTCAGTTGGCGGGCAATCTTCTTTTGGCCTTTCAGACACGCGCCATTTCAGTTGTGCAGGGGCTTGGTGAGGTGATGAAAAAAGAAGCTGCTCTTTGGATCTCTGGTTTTATTCTTATTTGCGGTATGCCACCTTCAGCGCTCTTTCTCTCAGAACTTGGGCTCGTTTTCTCAGCCCCCATTTATGTTTCTGTGATTGTACTTGTTCTTCTTTTTGTCGTCTTTGCCGCAATGATGAAGGCCGCTCTTAATATGACGATGGGCAGACCCCTTGCTCACTACAATAAGCTACCGAAAAGGTTGATCATCGTTCCAAGTATTCTATTTGTCATGATCGTTGCGGGCGGAACGATTGCGTCGGCATACATTCTTATATCTGGGGGTGTAAAATGACTGAGCTTTTTTCGTATTCATCTATCGATGACGCTTTAATCAAACTCGATTCTCTCGGCGGATACAAAAACCCGGAGAAAGTCGTGCCGCTTAAAGGTGCTGCGGCGCATGAGGTGGCGGTAGGTCCTGTTCATGCAGGTGTAATTGAACCCGGGCATTTTCGTTTTCAGTGCATGGGCGAGGATGTTTTTAATCTTCAGATTTTTCTCGGCTATCAGCATCGCGGCGTGGAAGAAGCGATTGTAAAGGCTGATGGAAAAATTTCTCGTCAGATAGCCTTGGCGGAAACTTGCGCAGGCGATACATCAGTTGCCGCGGCAACGGCATTTGCTGAGATAATGGAAAGCGCATTCCCAGAGAAGTTCGCCTCTCCCGATAGTAGCACTCTTCGCGTCCGCTCTCTTATGCTTGAGTTAGAGCGAATTGCGAACCATGTCGGCGATTTAGGAGCTCTTGCGGGCGATGTCGCTTTTCTTCAGTCGGCCGCCTTCTGCGGAAGAATACGCGGCGAATATCTCAATATGACGGCAATGCTTTGCGGCAATCGATTTGGCCGCAATGCGATTGAGCCCGGCTCATCATTAGTGACAATAGACGAAACGTTATCTCAACAATTGAAAGAGGACATCTCTCGCGTAAGGCCTGAGCTTGATAGGGCGCTAAAACTCATGTTTCACGACCATAGTGTTTGCGACAGATTTGACGGAACTGGTAAAGTTTCAAAAGAGCTTGCTCGCGAAATACGTTTAGTAGGAGTTGCTCGCCGCGCATCAGGGGATTTTAACGGTGATGTTATGGCGCGAGCCTTAGTGCGGCGCGTTGAGATAAATGAGGCGCACGATAAAATCTTAAAAATACTTAATGGTGAAGTCTTAGAGATGCCGCCGCAGAGTGAAAATAAAATCGCTTCAAGGTCTGACTTTACACTTGTCGTCTCAACCGTCGAAGCTTGGCGAGGGCCGCTTGTACATGCGGCGATATTTTCTTCTGAGGGGAAGATGGAGAAGTATAAGATTGTCGACCCTTCGGCGCACAATTGGCAGGCGCTTGCATGGGCTATGCGAGGCGAGCAGATTTCAAACTTTCCGATCTGCAACAAGTCGTTCAATCTGTCGTATTGCGGCACGGATAGATGAGAGGGAGATTGTATGATAAAGGCACTTTTAGCAAGGCTTAAAGAAGGATTTAGGACGGGGAGCTTTCCTGCTACACCGCCTAATTTGCCGCCTGATTTTAGGGGTAGGCCTAAGTTAGATTTTGATACAACTGCTGAAGATATTGATGAAATGCGCAAAGTGTGCCCTGTTGAAAATGCGCTTTTTTATGACGAGAAGGGCGCGTGTCTCGATATGGGAAGGTGTATTTTCTGCGGCAGGTGCGCAAGAGCCTCGAAAAAGGTTGAGTTTACAAAAGAGTATCGCCTTGGCGTATTTAAGAGAGAGGATTTGCTCGTAAGAGCAGGCGAAAAGGAGTATGCTCCGCCTATTGAGACCCAGACGGAAGCACTCGCCTTAAGGGGTTCTCTTCATCTTAGAGAAGTTTCAGCGGGCGGTTGCGCCGCGTGTGAACTTGACGCGAATGTATTAGCGACTCCCGCGTGGGATATGGCGCGCTTTGGAATAAAATTTACGGCCTCGCCGCGCCATGCCGATGCAGTGTACTTAACGGGCCCTGTATCGAAAAACATGTCTTTAGCTTTGGAAAAAACTTTTCAAGCTATGCCAGAGCCACGTTTTCTCATAGTTGCGGGCGCATGCGCAATTTCAGGCGGGCTACATGAGTTAGGGTCTCTTCCGGAGAAGCCTTCGCTTTATATCCCAGGCTGCCCCCCGCATCCCGCCACTGTCCTCGAAGCGCTTCTAAGATTTGTGGGCGATCGTTCTTATGATAAGTCCAGATAACTTTAATTTTCAAAATTCCTGGCTTTTTTGGATTCTTGGCTCAAGCGTTTCATTGAGCATGTATGATTTGTGTAAAAAAGCAAGCGTTAAAAACAATTCAGTTTTCCCGACTCTTTTTTTGACGACGTTCAGCGGTTGGGCGGCATTATCGCTGATTCTTCTCTTTTCAGGGCGAATGAGTGCGGCGGTTGATATCGCTCCTATGCACATCCTCTTGCTGCTGGTTAAAAGTTTTATTGTGGGGGCAAGCTGGACTGCGACTTATCTTGCGCTTAGAACTTTGCCTATAACAAGCGCAGCTCCTATCCGCGCATCCGGGCCGTTTTGGACGCTTATTGGAGCCGTGCTGATTTTTTCTGAGATTCCAAGGGCTGTTCAGGCCATTGGTATGGTTTTCGTGTTGGCGGGGTGCGTATTTTTTTCGCTTTCATCAAGCAGAGATGGATCTTCAGGAGGCTTGAAGGCTGTTGTGTTGGCGTTCCTTGGAACGGTTTTGGGCAGTTGCAGCGCGTTATATGATAAGCATTTGATGCAGTCGATCGGGATTGCGCCGCTAACCGTGTTGTGGTGGTTTCTCGGCGGAATGATGGCGATGTATGCGGTTATTGCGATTTTTAACCACAAAGGTTTTCGCTGGCGATTTACGATGCCTTTAACAGGGATATTGCTTACGGCCAGCGATGCGTTTTATTTTACGGCTATAGCAATGCCGGAGGCGCAGATATCGGTTTTAAGTTTAATAAGGCGCTCCAGTATTGTGCTTACCTTCTTTATCGGTGGAGCTCTTTTTAGGGAGTGCGATATTAGGCGCAAGGCCTTTGCGCTTGCGGCGATATTAGTCGGCGTTGTGCTTCTTTGCCTGTCATAAATATAAAAAAGTATACCTGGCATGCATTTATGTGCTAAAAATCACGCATTTTTTGCGCTGTGGAGAATCTTTCGGAATACCCCCTTGCCAAATTGGGGCAAATAATGGTATAATAATGGGAACTTGTCTGAAAAAGTAAGGAAATAACTAAATGCCGACTATCAATCAGTTGATTCGTAAGGGGCGTCAGCCTCTCGCTAAACATTCAAAGTCGCCGGCGCTTAAGAGCTGTCCGCAGCGTCGCGGCGTTTGTCTCGTCGTAAAGACGATGACTCCTAAGAAGCCTAACTCGGCTCTTCGTAAAGTTGCCCGTGTGCGCCTTACGACGGGTTATGAAGTTACCGCTTACATTCCCGGTGAAGGTCACAACCTTCAGGAACATAGCGTTGTGCTCGTTCGCGGCGGTCGTGTGAAGGACCTTCCTGGTGTGCGTTATCACATCGTGCGCGGTAAGCTTGACTCGCTCGGTGTTGCCGGTCGTAATCGTAGCCGTTCTAAGTACGGTATGAAGCGCCAGAAGAAGGAAGAAGGGAAGTAAGCCATGAGCCGCAGAGGTAAGAAAATTGTAAAGCGCGTTATTCTTGATCCGAAGTTCAATTCGGAGCTCGTCGCGCACATGATCCGCGTCATCATGAAAGACGGTAAGAAGACTGTCGCCGAGAAGATCGTCTATGGAGCGATCGATAAGGTGAAAGAGGCCGTCGAGAAGGATCCTGCTAAGTTTGTCAAGGATGAGAAGCAGTATACCGACGCTCTTGAAGTTGTTTCTGCTGCTATTGATAACATGAAGCCGCAGCTCGAAGTCAAGACGCGCCGTGTCGGTGGTACCACTTATCCTGTTCCGGTGCCGATTCCCGCGAACCGTCAGCTCTCGCTCGCGTTGCGTTGGACTACGCAGTTCGCTTCGGGGCGCCACGGTATGGGCATGCCCGCCGCAGTCGCAGCTGAAATCATTGATGCGTTTCTCGGTCAGGGCAATGTCATTAAGAAACGTGACGATGTCCACAAGATGGCGGCAGCAAATAAGGCATTCGCGCATTACGCGTGGTAAGTAAAAAATTCTCTTTTTTAGACAGGTAAAAAGCGTCGCGATTTGCGACGCTTTTTTATTATGTCGATTCGAGGAGAATGCCACTTGACATACCTACCTGAAAGTATGTATAATATGCGCCCGTTATGCCAAGGAAGACAAAAGAGGAAGCAGAAAAGACACGTTCGCGTATTTTAGCGAACGCGCTTAAGCTTTTTGTTAAAAAGGGGTATGAACATACGACTTTCAATGACATAGCTGCCGAACTTAAAATGACAAAAGGCGCTGTCTATTGGCATTTTGCCAGTAAAGCCGATCTTCTCGAGGCTCTTCTCGGCGAGGCTATGCAGCGTTTTTCTTCGGCGCTGAGAGATAGAATCAGCGAAAAAGAATTGACGTATCCCGCGGTAGCCGAAATGCTTGTCGAGTTCGCAGGAGGAATCGTTTCAGATAAGCGTAGGGCCGATTTCTTCATGCTGATGCAAACGGGCCTTAAGTGGACGGATGTGAAACTTGCCAAAGTAGCCAAAAAGCTTATTGCCGAGCGCTCTTGCGGGCCATATCAGGCAGTCATAGATGCGGTTGAGGCTGATGTTCAGGCCGGGCGTGTTGATAAGAAAGTCGTTCCGCATGAAGTGGCTTCGGCCACGATGGCTCTTTGGGACGGGATTATTCAACGGAAAATAGAAGGTTTTTTCAAGTCGGATATGTCAAACACTTTGACTAAAGCGTTTGCTGCGCTTTGGAAATCTATAAAAGTTTAAAAATTTCAATGAAAGGTATAAGAAAATGAACAACGCAGGCAATAATAAGTCGACAATAGGTTCGGTTATCGCAACCGTTATTTTGGTCTTGGCTTCTGCAATAGGAGGCTGGGTCGCTAGAGAACATAAGCCTGAGCCGAAAGCTAAGGGTATGGCTATGCCAGCGCCTCAGGCTCAGAGCGTGGCGGTTACGCAAGTGAAGGAGATGGCGTATAACCTTGCGGAGAGGTTTGTCGCACACGCTGAAGCTATGCAGGAGGTCGATCTTCTGCCGCAGGTTGACGGCTATATCAAGGAGATGAAGTTTAAAGAAGGTGATACCGTAAAAACAGGTCAGCTTCTTTACGTCCTTGACGATGAGCGTTATTTGGCCATCGTCAATCAGCGCAAGGCCGATCTCGCGGCCGCAGAAGCCGAGCAGCGCCGCGCTGAGCGTTATTTTAAGCGCATGATGGAGGCTGATGCCCGCGGCATCACCCAGCTTGAGCGCGATAATGCCGAAGCCGCCGCCGAATCGGCCAAGGCTGCTGTTCTTCAGGCCAAGGCGAATCTCGTCGTTGCCGAGTATGACTTGAAGAAAACAAAGGTATATGCGCCTATTTCTGGTCAGATCGGAAAGTCGAATATGTATTTAGGTGATTATGTCGCGCCTTCAAAAGGGGCTCTTGCGAGAATCGTTCAGATTGATCCCATTCGTGTTACTTTCCCTCTCACGGACCGTAGTTATGTCGCATGGAGATCTCAGCAGCTCAACGGCAGCGCGCCCGATTATCGTCTTCGTCTTCTCTTGCCTGACGGCAGCGAATATTCAGGCCTTGGCGAATGGGCTTTCGATGATAATACGATGAGCAAAGAGACGGCCACGATCATTATGCGCCTTAAATTCCCGAACCCCGAGCGTATGCTTATTCCTAACAGCTATGTGACGCTTTTGGTCGACTATAAGACTCCTCCCAAGTATCTTTGCGTTCCTCAGCAGGCTTTATATGATCTGTCCACTGGCAGCCGCGCCGTATGGGTTCTTAAAGAAGATATGACCGTTGAGCAGCGCATAGTTGAAACGCGTGAGGTGAGTGGCGGCTGGACGCCTGTTGTTGAAGGGCTTAAACTCGGCGAGAAGGTCGTCATTTCCGGTATTTCAAAGCTTGCACCCGGAATGAAGGTCACTCTCGTTGAGGCGACCAGCAACGACGACCTTGATCCTAATTTCAAGCCTCGGATTAAGGAGTGATGGGGTAGTGTTGGAATGTTGGAATGTTAGAATGTTGGAATGTTTGAATGTTGGAATGTTGGAATGAAAGGAAGAAGAGATGAAAATATCAATAAGAAAGTCGATTGATCAGATAAAGACGTTTTCACGAACGTTTATCGAGCGTCCGCGTTTTGCGATGGTCATTGCTATTGTGCTTTCACTCGCGGGTGTGATGGCGATTCATGAATTGCCGGTTTCGCAGTATCCTCGTCTTACTCCGCCGTCAATTCAGGTTTCGTACACCTATCCCGGCGCGAGCGCAAAAGAAGTTCTAAATACCGTAGCGATGCCTATTGAAGATAAGGTCAACGGTGTTGATGATATGCTTTACATGGTAGGCAGCTGCTCCGATGACGGCACTTATTCTTTGACGTTGTCGTTCGAGGTGGAATCCGACCGTGATATGGATATGGTGAAGGTGCAAAACCGTGTATCTCAGGCGGAGGCTAAGCTGCCGATGGAAGTGCAGCAGCTTGGAGGCACCATTCGTGCGCAGTCGGAAGATATGCTTGGCTTTATGGCCCTTAGATCAAAGACGGGTAAGATGACGCGTCTTCAGATTTCAGACTACATCTACGGCAACATTCAGCCGGTACTCCTTCGTATCCCGGGTGTGGGCGACGCTACGGTTTACGGCCCGCGTCTTGCCATGAGAATTTGGCTCGACCCCGACCGTATGGCGGCACAAGGTCTAAATACGGAAGAGGTGATAGCTGCTGTGACAAAGCAGAATGTCCAAGCTTCAATCGGCACTGTCGGCGCTTCTCCTATCCCCAAGCACGCGGCCCATGTTTATACGCTGACGGCTAAGGGGCGTCTTATGAAGCCCGCGGAGTTTAATGAAATCATCATTAGACGCGATGAGAAGGGCGGTATCGTTCGTCTTAAGGATATCGCTCGCACCGAGATCGGCGAAGAGAATTATATGTTCTCAGGCCAGTTCAACGGTGAGAATGCCGTTATGATCGCGCTTCAGCAGAAGCCGGGCGCTAACGCCATTGAAACGATGGACGCCGTCTACGAAGCGTTTCATGAAATGGAAAAGACATTCCCGGCAGATCTTGAATGGGTTACTCCCTACGATGCTACAGAATATGTGCGCGTTTGTATCGAGGAGATTGTGTTAACTCTCATCATTACATTTGCGCTCGTCGTTTTAGTCTGTTACCTCTTTTTGCAAGACTGGCGCGCAACTCTCATTCCGTGCCTTACTATTCCGGTTTCCATCTGCTCTACATTCATATTGATGGCGGTGTTGGGCTATTCGATAAATATCCTGACGCTTTTTGGACTTGTCCTTTCCATCGGTGTTGTCGTTGACGACTGCATTGTCGTGGTTGAGCGTGTGCAGTATCTTATTGAGACGCGTTCGCTCAATTCCAAGGAGGCTGCAATTCAGGCGATGAAAGACGTGACAAGCGCGGTTATCGCCACGACCCTCGTCTTGCTCGGCATCTTCGTCCCTGTAGGCTTTATGAGCGGAATTACCGGGCGCATTTACCAGCAGTTCTCGGTAACGCTTTCTGCGGCGGTGTGCTTCTCCACGGTTTGCGCTCTGACGCTTGCGCCTGCTTTGTGCTCCCTGCTTCTTCACGAGGCTCGTCCGTTTAAGCGCGGGCCGCTGGCGTGGTTCAATAAAGCCTTGGATGCGTTTAAGGGCTTTTTCGTGACAATAGCCAAGTGGTTGGCGCGTCGAGTTTTCCTTACGCTCGTATTGCTCGTCTTGACCATAATTCTTACGGCACAAATGTTTTTAAAGACAGAAACCGCCTTTCTCCCGGAAGAGGATCAAAGTGTTGTTTTCTGCTCGATGGAAATGCCTGAGGGCACTGCTCGCGACCGCAGCCGCGAAACTGCGCTTAGGGCGGTTGATGTTTTGCGCAAAATTCCTGAAGTGCAATCTGTCATTTCAATTACCGGCTGGGGTATGGTTGGCGGGCGAGGCGAAAACCTGACAACACTCATTGTTGATCTTAAGCGCTGGGATGAGCGTCCTGATCCCGAACAGCATGTTTCGCGGATGATCGGCAAGATACAGGCGATTCTATCTTCGATTCCTGAACCGAAATGGTATGTCATCGCACCTCCCTCGATTCCCGGCCTTGGCAACGCGAACGGAATTTCGGTGCATATCCAAGACAAGGTCGGCACAGATCCGATGAAGCTTGATGAGGTTAAGAACTTTCTTTTGGCGAAGTTGAACGCAAATCCGAAAATCCTTGCGGCGTTTGCAGGTTATAACGCCCAGACGCCGAAGCTCAGATTCAATCTTGACCGCACAAAAGCGGAGATGTTCCATGTCCCGGTGGCGACGGTGTATGCGACGTTGCAGAATTATCTCGGCTCGCGTTATGTCAACGACGTTAATCTCGGAACGCAGGTCAATCGCGTTACTGTCGCGGCAGAATCAAAAGGTCGCGCCAAGCCGGAGGACGTCGAAAGGCTCTATGTCCGCTCTGACAGGGGGGCGATGGTGCCGATAGGGTCGCTCGGTACGATTTCTCGCGAGCTTGGCCCGCGTACGATCTATACCCGCGATAAGTACGTGACGGTGGGGCTTACGATTCTACCCGCTCCCGGTGTTGCCTCTGGAACAGTTATGAACGAGGTCAGAGATCTTCTCGATTCTCAGCTGCCTGAAGGTTACGGGTACAACTGGGCCGCACTTTCATATCAGGAAGCGCGTAATGCCGGCGCTGCCGCTCCGCTCATTCTTCTTGCGATCATTTTTGGCTACCTCTTCCTGGTCGCGCAATATGAATCGTGGACAATTCCGCTGCCGGTGATGCTTTCGATTTTCGTTGCCGTATTAGGCGCTCTCGTGGGCTTGAAATACTGGGGCATTTTCGCCAGCGGTTCGCCTTATCCGCTGTCGATTTACGCTCAGCTGGGATTGGTCCTTTTGGTGGGGCTCGCGTCAAAGAACGCGATTCTCATCGTTGAGTTCGCCAAAGACAAGAGAGAGATAGAAGGCTACTCGATTGTGGATGCGGCAGGATCTGCCGCAGGCGAGCGCTTGAGAGCTCTTCTTATGACGGCTTTGACGACGCTTCTTGGAACATTGCCGATGATGATCGCTACCGGCGCAGGAGCCGCCAGCCGCAATCATCTGGGGACGACGGAATTCTTTGGAATGCTATTCTCTGTCGTTTTTGGTATACTACTCGTTCCTGGACTTTACTCGCTTTTCCAGACTTGGCGCGAATATGTTAAGCGGATTTTCTCGTATCTGAGCGCGAAATCTCTCAGAGCAAGACGTCTTAAGGACAGCGAAGGTAAAAAGTAAGACATTAAAATTTGAAAGAAGGTAAGAAAATGAAGATAAAATTAGATTATATGTATGTATTCATGGCTTTGGCGGCTCTTGGCTGCGAGTCACTTCCGTCAGTCGGGCCGGATTACAAGGAGTTTGAGCTTAATGTTTCCGAAGCGGCGCTGCCGGATGCGGGCTTCCCCACGACAAATCTTACGGCCACCTTCGAATACAAGGCGGCTCTTTCCAACGCCGATGACAGAGTTGTTATAACGAACGATAATCTGTCAAAGTGGTGGAAGGGTTTTAACGACCCTGTTTTAGAGTCTCTCGTGGACGGGGCTGTATCGAACAATATTTCGTTTTTGATGGCGCAGCGCAGGCTTGAGCGCGCCAATTGGGAACTTCTCGGCTCGTACGCGGCTTTTCTGCCTCAATTCTCGGTCGGCGGCGGATGGCACCGTTATTGGAACAAAGAGAAAACGCGCTCTGGAAGAAACCAATACAATGTGCGCAACGCTACGCTTGACGGAGATTGGGAGATCGACATTTTCGGCGGTAATCGTCGTCAGGCGGAGGCTTCTTTTGCCGCGGCCGAGGCCGCCGGGTGGACCGTCGCCGACGCATGGGTTGAGCTGACTACGAAAATCGGGCGCGAATATATCAATCTCAGAACTGCGCAGGAACTTATTAGCGTGGCGAGAACAAACCTTTTGTTGCAGTCGGAGACTTACGATATTTTAAAGTCGCGCCTTGAATCGGGAATCGGCGATGAGCTGGCGGTCAACCAGTGCGCCTACATCGTGGAGCAGACCAGAGCTCGTCTTCCGGAACTGCTTGTTGCCGAAGAAAAATATAAAAATGCGATTGCGATTCTCGCTGGAGAATACCCTGGGTCTTTGAATGAGCTTCTCGAGCCTTTCGATTCCCGCCGCGATTGGCTTATCCAACCGCAGAAAGTCAGCGAGCTTAAGCTTGATATGATCCGCTCGCGTCCTGACGTCAAGGCTGCTGAGCGTGAACTTGCTGCTCAGGTCGCGCGAATCGGAGTCGCCAAGGCCGATTGGTTCCCCAAGTTCTATATCTCCGGCTCCGTCGGTTTTGAGAACAAGAAGAAGTCGCGTCTCTTTCAGCGCGAATCGTTCATCGCCAGTCTCGGTCCTGCTGTAAGTTGGCCGATTTTCCAAGGCGGTGCCATTCACGCCAATATAAAGGCTACGGAAGCCAGAGCGAAAGAATTGGCTCTTAATTACGAGCTTGTGATTCAAAGCGCCTATTCTGAGGTCCGCGATGCGTATGCGGCATACACGCAGGAATATCACCGTTATCAGGCTTTAAGAGGCGCCGTTAAGGCCGCTACCGACGCGGTGTCCATCTCGAACGACCTCTATAAGAACGGTCTTAAAGATTTCAACAACGTTCTCGATGCCCAGCGCAGCCGTCTTCAGCTTGAAGAACAGTTGGCCGTTTCGCGCGGCCAGATCACCCTTTCTTTGATAGACCTTTACAAGGCTTTGGGCGGAGGACTGGCGGTAGAGTCAGATAAATGATTTATCGTTATTTATATCAGACGAAAGATAACGAAAACCGGGAGGGCGAGATCAAAGCCAAATCCCGCGACGAGGCGTATACTCTGCTTAGAAAGCAGGGTATACGGCCATATCGTATAATCGGAGAAGATCCGTGGAATTGGAGGCCGTGGGCAATATCTTTGAGTTATGCCGTTTTGGTTGCCGCCGTTGTTTTCCTTCTTTGGCTCAACATTAAAGATTCAAAGCCCGTAACCAAAGTGACGCCTGAAGAGGCCGCCGAGCTTCGGATAAGAGCGGAAGAGGCCGTTTTCCGCGCTCCCGAGGCTTATCGCTATCATGTCTGGAAGAGTGTAAACCAACGCCTCGTTGAAAGAGGTGTTGAGCCGATAGAAAAGCCTATGGCCGTAGACGAGCCGCAAGATGATTTTCTTTTTTTGAAGTAATTAGCCTTATTACGTATTTGGTATAATATATTGTCATGAACACGATAGAGCAAAAGGGAATGTACAAGACCTTTCCGCGCAGCGGCAAGGATGTAAGTTTTACGCATTATTGTCCGGGGTGCGGACACGGTGTCATAAATAAGCTTATCGCCGAGGCCTGCGCAGAGGCCGGTCTTCAGGATGAGACTATTTTCGTCGATCCTGTAGGATGCGGCGTCTTTACGTATTATTATTGGGATGCCGCGCATATTTCGGCCGCGCATGGCCGTGCGAGCGCAGTGGCTACAGGTACTTGCCGTGCGAGACCCGGGGCTGTAACGATCGCATACCAGGGTGACGGCGATCTTGGCGCAATCGGCTTTAACAATGCTTTTCAGGCCGCCAGCCGAGGAGAGAAATTCGGATGTATTTTCGTCAACAATTCTCTTTATGGCATGACAGGCGGTCAGATGGCTCCTACAACGCTTGAAGGGGAGAAGACGACAACGACGCCCTTTGGTCGCGACAGCGCACTTACGGGGCACCCGCTTCATGTGTGTGAAGTTTTTAATCAGTTGAAGGCTCCCGTTTATATCGCGCGCGTTTCAGTCGCGGATACAAAGCGCATCATGCAGGCGAAGGCAGCGATCAAAAAAGTTTTTGAGATTCAAAAATCGGGTCTCGGATACGCGCTTCTTGAGATTCTCGCCCCGTGTCCGACAAATCTTAAGATGAGCCCAAAGGCGGCATCTGAGTTTTGCGCGACAGACATGGAGAAGGAGTTTCCGCTCGGCGTTTTCCGCGATGAGACTTCGTCGCAGCGTCCAAAGGAGCGTCCCGTGCCGACGGTCGCGTCATGCGCTGAACTTTTCAGGGAATCTGAAGAGATTGAAAAGGCGATTGAAGACAAGAGCTTTGCCGAAAGGCGTTTCAAGTTCGCCGGCTACGGCGGCCAGGGTATTCTTTCTCTCGGTCTTGTCATAGCGGAAGCGGCTCGTTATGCGCGCCGTCACACACTCTGGTTCCCAAGCTACGGTCCGGAGCAAAGAGGCGGCAGCGCCAACTGTTCGGTTGTTGTTTCCGGTACTCCCATCGGCTCTCCAGCGGTGGAAAACCCCGATGTTCTCGTCTGTATGAATCAGCCTGCGTACGAGAGGTTCATCGGCGATGTCAAGAAGGGCGGCACGGTGATTGTCGATGAGACGGTGCCGATTGAAGTTCAGCCCCCGGAGGGGGTTCAGCTTGTCCGCTGGCCTGCGATACGCATGGCGGAAGAGTTCGGAGTGCCGAAGGCGGCCAATACAATGATGCTGGCGGCTCTCGCCAAGTACGAGCTTTGCGGCATAGAGCGTGATATTCTCGAAAAGGCGCTTGTTTCTTCGTTTAAGAAAAAGCCGGAACTCGGTGAGAAAAACCGCGAGCTCTTCAAGCGGGCCTTGGCCTAAAATCGAAAAGAGTAGAGAAAGTTATTTTGACGGTCTTAGGCTTGAGAGAGCGATAGAGGCTTCAAACTGACTCATGGGTGTTGTCAAAATGGCAACACCCTCTCTTTTTGCAGCCTCAAGCATATCATCCGGAACAGGCCGGTTGTGGCATATAACGATCGCCTCCACCCCGACAAGCGTGCACACGGCAATTGTGTTAAGATGATTCTGAATCGTGATTAGAACCGATTCGTCTTTGCAGTGCCCCATCACATCCGAAAGAAGATCCGACGTGTAGGCGGCCGAGATATCGGCCTTATCATTGTCGACGACCGTTTTTGCGTTTATCAATTCGGCTATTTCTGCTGTTGTCATGACACAGGGCTCTTTCTTTAAAATCTCGTTAATTTCGGGGAGATGACTGTTGCTTTTCGCTCAAACGCTTTTTTAAGTTCCGTTACTGTAAAATCGTCAATATCGCATTCGGTCCAAACGCGAGCGACGTCGTCAAGATTGTGCGCATCGGAAGATCTTGTTAACGCCAGGTCCGCGGCGCGGGCTTTCCAGATCGCTTCGTCGGCCGTACGAGACAGCTCAACGGCATCGAAGCAGCCTTCCGGTATGGCGCCAAGACCAGATATGACGGAGTAGTTGGGTCTGTCTATATGAGCGGCGATATAAAGGCCATTTAACTGTTTTACTTTTTCTGCAATTTCGGGAATCGAGCGTCGTGTGCCCATCGCAAGTATCCGCCATTCAAGGTCGATGATTTCGTCGTCCCACGAAACGATCGGCTGATCACCGAAAGTCTCAGGGTCGTTTACTCGCTTTGGCATCGCTTCGTAAATCCAGTCGGTCATGGCCAAGGCCTGATCGACCGTGTCAAAGATCGCAAGCGTATGAACTTCTTCTGCGCTTTGGACTTCGAGGCCGAAGAGGCATTTTAGACCTTTGCGCGCGGCGCATTCAGCGATGGCCGGCGTGTTTTTGGCTGTTTGATGATCGCACAGAGCAATTCCGTCCATGCCGGCAGAGAGCGCTTTTTCAACAATTTGAGAAGGCGACATTTCTAAACTTGCGCACGGAGAGAGGCAGCTGTGGATGTGAAGGTCGAATTTCATTTATGACGGTATTATATCATAATCTTTTCGCTAAGCGGTTATGTCGCCTGTGCAACTGCTGTAGAGTATTGTCGGGTGAGAAAGAAGATAGTATTGTCAAATACTGAGCGCTGCCTTGAATAAGTGACTTGTCAAAATGCGGCGGATGTCGCGGCAACGCAGCTCCTTGCGGCCACTTCGCTTTGCTCGTGCGCTCGACCTTCGGTCTGCGCGGCTACCCTTCGAAACGCGGTGCGTTTCTACGGTGCATGTGCTCCCGCG
>JAEIGA010001147.1_pt1 | contig 40634 bp, 41 predicted proteins | sample 9270691 | NCBI WGS metagenome assembly JAEIGA01 (sample SAMN17057246, study PRJNA624740) | gut metagenome | biome: biome; isolation source: fecal sample | host: Bos grunniens | place: China: Xizang | collected 2019 | reverse complement strand
TGGATAATTCTTCTTTCATAAGGGCTCATTGGTTCTAAAATAACTTCTCTACGCATTTCGGTAGCCTTATTTTCTAACTTTTTAGCAAGAGAAATTAAAGTTTCTTCTCTTTTATCCCTATAATTTTCGCAGTCAACAACTACTTTTTTGTAATCTTTTTTGTTGATGTTTAAGCATGCACCAGCAAGCGTTTGTAATGCATCTAAAATTTCACCACGGTAACCGATTAAGTTTGAAGAATTGCTTGAAGTTAAAGTGATAACCGTACTGCCGTCTTCTTTTGTAGAAAGTTCAGTAACAGCATCAATGTTCATAAATTTAAGAATATTTTCAACAAATTCAACAGTTTGTTCGTTTTCATCAGGCTTTTTAGTAATTTCTACTACTGCTTTGCCTTTAGTGATGCCGAAAATACCTTTTGTTGGTTGTTCTTTAATAGTAATAACTGCATTTTCTTCAGTTATATTTAATTCTTTTAATCCAAGCGCTACGGCTTCTTCCACCGTCTTTGCTGTAAATTCCATTATTTTCTCCAGTCTCTAAAAGAGTTTTTTTTGTTTAATTTTTTAATTATTTTATTCTACCGCGATAATGTTTTTTATCTGCAGTACCTGATAGGAAACCGTCACCTGTTTGTGGTGCTTGCTTTTTAGCAGGTTTTGTTTCTTGTTTTTTAGGTTCAGGTTTTTCTTCTTTTTCGTGAATCTTGCCGTAAATTTTGCCTGTTTGTTGTGCTTGTTCTTCTTTAGCAACGCTCTTGTCAACGATAAAGTTAATTAAGAAAGTTGTTAACACACTTATAACAGAACTCATAATGATATAGATAGAGAATGCAGCAGTGTACATGAAAGCAAAGAAAGCCATCATGATAGGCATCATCCATTTCATCATTTGTTGTGTTTGTGCGCCTTGTCCATCAACAGTTTGTAATTCCATTTGCGCTTTGTTTGCTTTACCCATTACTAATTGCATTAGTAGAGAAGATAGTGCTGTTAAAGCAATCAAAATAAAGTAACCGTTTGGTGCAGTTGTTTCTGCTTCAAGTTTACCGATTAACTTATTATAACTTCCGTCTGTACCTAAATCAAAACCATCATAGCCGTGTGCGCTTTTGAAGTTATCGTAACTTTCTTCAATTGGGTGAGAAAGTGGACTATCGGTTGCCCAAATATTTTTAACCCAGAAGAATGTTTGCTTTTCAGCATAGTAAGTTTCAGCAGATTTTGTTTGGCGAATATCTTCAATAAATTGTTCTGCAGTCATACCTGAAGTAGCAAATGTTTCTGTTTTACCATTAACAACTACTTGTAGGTTATTATTTTCAGCACTTTTTATATTTTCATTAGAAAGGTTGCTTTCAATAATATCAAAAGTAGGCTTTGCATCACTGTTTATTGTTTTATTATACTTTGAGTATCCGTTATTTGTCCATAAAGAGAAAACACCGTTAACTTCAGTATAGTTAATTGTAACGCCACCAACTTCAAATGAGTAAACATTTTCATTTTGTACTTTATTTTGTACATTCTTAACTGCATCGATATTTACTTTAAATTCACCAGTTTCATTTCTATAAATATAATCTGTGTTGTTTTCAGGTAATTCAAAGCCTGCGTAAACAACGTTGTTATAAGATTTACTCATGTTATAGAAATATTCTTGGTTTTGGAATTTAGAGTAATCGGTAAACGCGTTAATTGCAACGATAAAGATAACCAAAGTTAAAATTGTTGGTAAGCATGCACCAAACATAGAATAGCCGTTCTTTTTATAAAGGGCCATCATTTTTTGGTTGTATAATTCTTTATTGTCTGCGTATTGTCTTTGTAGTTTTTCTAGTTCAGGGCGCATTTTTTCCATCTTAAGCGAATTCTTACGCATAGACGCTCTTGACGCATAGTCAAAAGGGAAGGTAATAAGCTTTAAGATTAGCGTAAATAAAATAACGCCGATAGCAACTGAAGAGCAAGCATTGATTAACTCATAAATAAGTTTAGCAATACCGCTTATTTCAGGTGCTGAAAATTGTATTATATTCATATTAATATACCCATTTCACCACGCTTTTTTTATCCGGCACTTTATCAAAACCACCTTTGCACCAAGGTGTACATCTTAAAATTCTCTTTATACCCAAAAAAGAGCCGTACAAAAAGCCGTGCTTTAAAATTGCTTCAATCATATATTGGGAACAAGATGGTATATACATGCATGTTCCGAAAGATAAATATTTTTGATAAAACCTTATCAGTTTTATGCTTAAAAATTTCATCACTTTATTATTCCGCCTTTTTTAAAAAGATAATCCATGTTATCTTTAAATGTTTGTAGCGAATAACTTTCACTTTGTTTCGGTATAAAAACAAAAAAGAAGTTTTCCCCAATTTGTGGAATAAAACTTCTAAAAGATTCCCTTAAAAGACGCTTTATTCTATTTCTCTCTACACTTCCACCATGTTTTTTTCCCACAGCAAAGCCTGCTTTAATAGAGTTTGACGGTAAATAAATTACCGTCAAATTCGTTGAATAAAGTCTTTTTCCTTTATTGAAGATTAAATTGAAATCTTTTTCTTTTTTTAACCTATAATCACAAGTCATTTATTTTCCTTATGCAGAAAGCTTATGACGACCCTTGTTTCTACGTCTCTTTAATACGTTTCTACCATTGTGAGATTTCATTCTTGCTCTAAATCCGTGAACCTTACTTCTTTGTCTTTTCTTAGGTTGGTATGTTTGTTTCATAATCTATCTCCTTGAATTTACCATTTATTTTTATATTTTTACTATTATTTTTAAATAATGCTATACTATTGTATAGATATTTTCCCTTTTTGTCAATTAAAATTAACCTGTTATTCTTAATGGAAGTATTAAATATAGATAACTTTCGTTATTTACACCTGTTATTACACATGGATCTATTGCTGAATTAAGGTTTAGATTAATAAATTCATCTTCTATTATCTTTAAGTATTCACTTATATACTTTCCGTTAAACGCAATGGTTAAATCTTTACCTTTAAGCATAATGCTAACGTTTTCGTTTACTGCACCAACTTCACTTTTAGCAATGACGTTCATTAAATCTTCTTTAATGTCTAGTTTTACTAAATTGTATCTGTCGTTTCTTGAAATGATTGATGCTCTTTCAATACTTGTTAAAAGTGCTTGCTTACTAACGGTTACTGTGTTTTCAAAAGCTGTTGGTAAAATGTGGTTATACTTAACGAATTCACCTTCAATCAATCTACTACTTAAACAGGTATTTTCAATTTGAACGAATAGAGAAGATTTAGATATATATAGTTTTAATAAACCGTCTTCCTTATCTAAAAGTCTTGTAATTTCAGAAAGTGCCCTTGCAGGAATAACAGCTTTCATATCCCCGCTAGCAATAACTTCTTTATTAACAACAGCCATTCTAAAACCATCAAGCGCAACTGTCGTTAAGTTATTTTCCTTAACTTCAAATAAACAACCCTTTAAGATTGGTCTAGAATCATCAGTTGAACAAGCAAAAACAGTCTTTTCAACAATTTCTTTAAAATTCTTTTGTGAAATTTCAATACTTACTGCACTTTCATCCTTTTGAATTTTTGGGAATTTTTCAGCAGGGAATACTTGTAGTTCAGATTCACTATCAGAATACTTAATTTGAAGGCCACCATCGTATAAACGAGAAAGTTCTACTTGTTCCTTTTCAAGTTTTTTAACAAAGTCAACAAAGTACTTACCAACAACTACAGTTTCACCTTCCATTAAAACGTCTGCTTTAATAGTCTTTTCAATAGTTAATTCTAAATCGGTAGCAAGTAGGGTTAAACTATCGCCTTTTGCAGTAATCTTAATTCCTTCTAAAACTGGGTTTGGTGCTTTTACTGATAAAGCTTTACTAACCTTTAACACTGCATCAGATAAATCTAAACCATCACAAATAAGTTTCATTTTAATTCTCCTAAACCTAATTTATATAAATAAGAAAATTTTTTAATTTTATTATCTTATTTATTATATAATAAATAAGGTAAAAAAGCAAGGGATAACCAACTTTTATTTTTGTTTTTTAAAAATAAAATTATTTTTTTGTTGGATTATTTTTTAGATTTTTTTAAGGATAAATTTTTATCAACTCACTGCCCTTTAGTTATGTATGTTTTTTTTTAATTATTTATTATTTAATATTAATCATCGTATTAACCATGTAGAAAAGTGGAAAACCTATTTTTCGTTAGTGTTTATCTATAAAATTTTATTGTTAAGAACTAGTTAATAACTCACTTATTAATTGTTAACAAGTTAATTTTTTTCAGTTGATAACTTATTTTTTAGTAAAATATTTAATTTTTTTTATAATAAGTGTTAAAAATTAACAAAATATATTAAAAAATAACACAAAGAAAAGTTGTTAACTTTTTTTAAAAATTAATTGTTAAAAACTTGGTAATATGTTATAATAAAAACATGAAAAAATATTTTGATAATTACAATTTAACTATTAGTGATGAACAAATAAATAAGTTTGAAAAGTACTTTGAATTACTAGTTTTTTACAATGAAAAGTTTAATATTACAGCTATCACGGAAAGGGAAGAAGTTATAAAAAAACACTTTGTGGATAGCGTGCTTGGCGTTCATTTAATAACTGGTAATAAGTTGATAGATATAGGTTCTGGTGGTGGCTTTCCAGCATTGCCTATAAAAATAATGAAGCCGGAAATTAGCTTAACCATGCTTGAAGCAACGGGTAAGAAATGTGAGTTTTTAAAAACTGTTGCTAAAGAGTTAGGTTTATCTGACGTTACGGTTATCAACGCTAGGGCTGAAGAACTTGCAAAAGATAGTAAGTATAGGGAGCAGTTTGATTGTGGCAGTGCTAGGGCTGTTGCAAGGCTTAATACACTTTTAGAATATACTATGCCCTTTATTAAGGTTGGTGGAAAATTCGTTGCTTATAAGGGCGATGCTAAAGAAGAATTATTGGAAGCACAAAATGCCATTAAAATTTTAGGCGGAAAGGTTAAAGAAGATATTTGTTATGAACTTGATGGCGCAAAAAGAGAGTTAATAACAATAGAAAAGGTTAAAAATACACCTGATATTTATCCAAGAAGTAATTCAATGATAAAGAAAAAACCATTATGATACAAAATACAATAGATTGCGTATTAGAAAAATCAAAGTCTGTTGCTTTTACAGGGCATAGAGTATTAAAAGATAATTTTGATAGAAAAAAGCTTAAAAGCCTACTAGAAAAGTTGATAGAAAACGGCTTTTGCAATTTTTATATTGGTATGGCACTCGGTTTTGATACCCAATGTTTTAAGCAATTACAACTTTTAAGAAAAAAACATAATATAAAAATTATCGCGTGTATTCCATGCTTAAATCAGGCTGAAAGGTTTTCTGTTTTTCAAAAGAAAGAATATGAAAAAATGGTTAAATCAGCCGATTATAAGGTTGTTTTGTATAGCGAATATAATGATAAGTGCATGCAAGAACGCAATATGTTTATGGTAGATAACTCTAGCCAAGTAATTTCATATATGTACAAAAATTTAGGTGGCACTTATAACACTGTAAAGTATGCTCTTAAAAAAGGCGTTCCCGTTTATAACGTTAATCATTTATTTGAAGAAAACTAATTAAAAAACAATAAAAATTGAATAAAAAAAGTTTTATAAAAAGAAAAATCCCCTGTCATAAAGTATTGACTTAGGGGATTTTTGCATATAAAATTAATATAGATAAAAATATTTTTTATTAAAAAAATTGTATAAAATTACAAGAATTTTTTATAGCCTGTGCCGTATTTTAACGCCCTAGAAACGCGAGAAAGTGTTGCTGATGAAATGTTGGTTTTAGATATAACTTTTTCATAAGTTTCACCCTTTTTCAAAAGTTTACCAGCAGTAATTCTTTGTGTAAAAGAGTCAAGTTCCTTTCTTGTCAAAAGGTCAGAGAAAAATTCTTCAGCATCGCTTTCAGTTTGTAAGGATAAAATAACTTTATAAAACTCACTGTAGTTATTTTTAATATCTTCGCTCATATTATTCACCATCTTTCTTATCTACGTTTGATAAAAAGGCCTTTAATAGTTCAGATTTAGGATTTTCAAAAATTTCTTTTGGACTGCCTTGTTCTTCTATCAAGCCGTTTGCCATGAACACGATTTTATCTGAAACCTTTTTAGCAAAGCCCATTTCGTGCGTAACTATAATCATAGTTCTATCCTTATCTTTAAGTGAACGGATAACCTTTAACACTTCGCCTGTAAGTTCAGGGTCTAGGGCAGAAGTAGGCTCGTCAAAGCACAAAATTTTAGGGTTTAACGCAAGCGCCCTTGCAATAGCCACACGCTGACATTGTCCACCAGAAAGTTCGCATGGATAAGCATTGATTTTATCAAGCAAGCCTACCGTTTTAAGTAAGTCTAAAGCCTTATTTTCAATCTTTTCTATTTCAGCTTTCTTAAATTCGCTAACTTGCCCGTTAATTTCTTTTCTTGATAATTTTTCTTGCTTTAATTTTTCTTTAAGCGCGTTAACCTTATCGTTAAGCAAAAGTTCTGGGGCAAGAGTAATATTTCTTAATACTGAATATTGTGGAAAAAGGTTAAAAGATTGGAAAACAAGCCCAAAATTAAGCCTTTTTTCTCTTAAAACTGCATCGCTATCATCTTTAGAAGTATCGTTGATTAAAGACTCGCCGTCTAAAATCATTTCGCCAGAATTAGGTGTTTCCAAAAAGTTAATACAACGAAGAAGGGTAGTTTTACCACTACCAGAAGAGCCGATGATAGAAACGACTTGACCTTTTTCAACATCAAGGTCAATTCCTTTAAGAACTTCGGTAGCCTTAAAACTTTTATATAAGTTTTTAATAGATAAATATGCCATAACTACACCTTGTAATAAGAAAGTTTCTTTTCAAGATAACCGAAAAGAATAGTTAAAATACCAACGAATACTAAATAGAACGCACCAGTATAGAAAACTGGCCAAATAAAGCCTTTTGCCGCCCAGTCTTGTGCATTTTTAAGAATTTCAGCAACGATAATAACACGTGCTAAAGAAGTGTCTTTAACAAGTGTAATAATTTCATTACTCATAGGCGCAAGTATGCGTTTTATTACTTGTAATAGTACTATTTTGAAGAAGATTTGAGATTTAGTCATGCCTAAAACTTCACCTGCTTCATATTGACCTTTAGTAATAGATTCAATACCACCACGATAGATTTCAGCAAAGTAGCATGCGTAATTAATAACGAAAGCCACGATAACTGCAATAAATCTAGGTAAGGTTGGTACGTTGAATACTAAAGCAGGACCATAGAAGATAATTATTACTTGAAGCATAAGAGGCGTACCCCTTATTATCCAAATAAGAATTTTGATAACGGTCCTTAAAGGCTTAAACTTGCTCATAGCCCCAAAGGCTATTATAAGCCCAAGTGGTAGAGCAAGCGCCAATGTCAATAGAAAGATTAAACAGGTTGTGCCAAATCCTTCTAATAAGTTTAGTGTGATTTCAATAAACATAAATTATAAATTAACCAAAGTATTTTGCTTGTAAGCTATCGAATAAACCGTTTGTTTTGCTTAATTTAATGAATAAATCAAATGCTCTTGCAAGTGCAACGTCATCTTTTCTGAATGCAACACCAAAATCTTCGTTTTCAAAACCAACGTCAACAAATGTTAAATCAGCAAAGTCAGTACCTTCACCAACTAAAACTTGTGCCATTAATAAGTCGATAACTGCAATTTCAGATGCGCCTGAAGCAACTTCTAATAATGTATCTCTTTGTGCTGTTGCTTTGTTAATTTTTGAATCAGCATATCCTAAATCAGCAACTACTAAGTTACCAGCAGATTCAGTTTCTACTGCAATGCTTGATGCTGTTAATACAGATTGAACGTCAGTGAATTTTGATGCGTTTGATGCTTTGCATACTACAACTTGCTTGTTGTTTAAGTATGGTGCAGAAACAGCTGTTTTTTCTTTTGCTTCTTCAGTAATTGTCATACCGTTCCAAATAACGTCAATGTTTTTACTTTCAAGGTCAATAAACTTATTATTCCAGTCAATTTCAACGAATTCAGCTTCAACGCCAAGCTCTACGCAGAATGCTTTTGCAAGCTCTGTATCAAAACCAATAAATTCGCCGTTTTCAGTGTAGTTCATTGGTGGGTAAATGGTGTAACCAATTGTAAGTTTGCCATCAGTGATGCCTGCTTTAGACGTTGAGCATGCTGTTAAAGAAAGGCAAGCTAAAACTGCCATTAATGCTGAAAGCATAATTGTAATAATCTTTTTCATTATTGTTTCTCCTTTGGGGCTTTCTTTTGCCCATAAAAATTTTTCTTTTTTATTCACTTTAACACTTTATCGCGTTAAAGTAATTGTATTATACTTTATTACACTAAAGAAGTAAAGTGTTTTTCACTACTTTTTAAAAGTTTTTTATAAAATTTTTGAAATAATAAAAAATTTAATTATTTAAGTAAAGAATAATGCTAAAAAGGGTGGAAAATTTGCTTAAAATACTGCTGTTTTCTTATTATATATATAATGTAAAAGAAAAAGGGCGAAAGTTTTTCGCCCTTTATGATATTAAAATTAAATTTTTCTATAACAAAAATAATTACTTAAGTTTGTGTAGTTTAGTTGCGTAAACAACTTTAGAGCCTGTGAACTTACCAACGATGTATTTGTTACAAGCACTTTCGCAGTTTACTACAAGTTTAGAGTTAACAAACGCAATTTCTTCACTCATAGGTGCAATTTTATAAACTTTAGTTACGTTTTCGCTGTTTAATTCATAAACGTCAAATTCTTTTCCTAAAACTGTAATTTTATTTTCGCCCTTTACAATATCAGTTTTTGAGTATTGGCGAATATAAGAAAAAGCAAAGTGGTAAGAAGTTGATAAATACATTTCATCATCAGTCAAAGCAATACCTTGAACTTTATCAGGTAGAGAATATGCTTTAGATGGTGAAGATGCAAGACCAAAATTATTTTTATAAGCGGTAGATAAGTGATATTCAACTGCTATTGAGTGGTTATAATCGCCCGTGCTTGTTTTTATTTTATGGCTATCTAAATAATTTTCGCCATCACGATAAAACTCGCCAGTAATTAACTTATCTTTGTAAACGGTTACGAAAGACGTTTCAACAAAGTCTGTATCGCTCTTTTTTAATGAAATTTTGCCAAGTGGCTTAAGTTTGGCGCCGTCTTCAGCATTGCAAAGTTCTTTAAAATCATAAACGATAAGTTCACATTCGCCCGCAACGTACACCCAGTCTTCATAAACTGCAACGCCACCACAATGGCCGTAATAGTCAACGTATTCGCCATTTTTATCTTGAATCAATAAAGAAACGCTAGTTAGTAATTTACCAGACACATCAAGTAAATAAAGTGGAGATGGTTTATCGTTACTCATATAACCTGAAAGCACGTAGTAACCTGTTGTATTATCAACCTTTTCATAGTGCATGCCTTGTGGAACGTAGCCTTTATCGATATCAGGTATCTTAAAAGCAACTTCACTAGCATTATAGTAAGACTGAACAGGCAAGCGGAAGCAAGCAATAGCACCACCCAAAAGCGCGCTGATGCCAAGCACAATAGAGCACACTATTAAAACTGGCTTAAACCAAACAGGTCTAGTAGAATTCTTTTTCATAACAATTTCCTTACAGTATTAGAACTTATATTATTATAATTAGTAAATAAACTAAAACAATGTAAACATTATATAATAAACGCGCGCATAAATCAACAAAAATATAATAATAAACGCGTTCATAAAACAAAAGAAAAGTTGAAAAAAACAAAAAAGGACAGAACTTTATTATCTGTCCTTTAAGTTTTAACTAAAATTTAGCCGTGCAGTGCTTTTAATGGCGATTAGCTTTTTTAGTCTTTTTTTGCTAAATGCTTATAATTATCAAGCCTATCTTTGCTATCCTTTTCGGTTTTGTTAAACAATTCTTCGGCAACATCAGGGCGAGTCTTCATAAGCGAAGCATACCTTGTTTGACCAAGTAAGAAAGTCTTATAGTCGCTAGTTGGTTCTTTACTATCCAAAGTAAACGGATTTTGACCCTTTTCTATAGCAGTTGGGTTATACCTGTAAAGGTGCCAATACCCACTATCCACTGCCTTTTTGCATTCTTCTTGAGATTTAGACATATTAATTCCGTGGTTAATGCACGGTGCATAGCAAATGATAAGTGATGGCCCGTCATACTTTTCGGCTTCAATTAATGCGTTCATAAGTTGAGCCTTATTTGCACCCATAGAGCATTGTGCAACGTACACGTAGCCGTAACTCATTGCCATCATACCAAGGTCTTTTTTCTTTGTGCGTTTTCCTGCAAACGCAAACTTTGCAACAGAGCCTGTTGGCGTTGCCTTTGAAGATTGACCACCCGTATTAGAGTAAACTTCGGTATCTAAAACCAAAATATTAACGTTTTCGCCCGATGCAAGAACGTGGTCTAATCCACCATAGCCTATGTCGTAAGCCCAGCCGTCCCCACCAACTATCCAAATTGATGGTTTAACTAGGCAGTCAAGGTTAGCCCTAATATAATCTAAACCACTTGCGCTTTCATTTGCAAGCGCATCTTTAACCATTTGCGAAGCAACTTTAGATTTTTCTGCATCTTCTTTATCTTTTAACCATGCACAGAACGCTGCGTTGGTCTTTTCGTTAACGCTATCAAATGCTGAACGCATGTCTTGTTCAATCTTGGCACGGCGTGTGCTCATTGCAAGGTTCATGCCATAGCCAAACTCTGCGTTATCTTCAAATAAAGAGTTAGCCCAAGCAGGGCCTTTGCCCTGGCTGTTGGTCGTGTAAGGGCAGGTTGGGGCAGAGCCACCATATATAGAAGAACAACCAGTAGCGTTGGCAATTATCATTCTATCCCCAAAGAGTTGGGTTATTAATTTAACGTACGGCGTTTCCCCACACCCTGCACACGCGCCCGAAAACTCGAATAGTGGTTTAATAAACTGACTGCCTTTAACGGTTGTTGGCTTACAGCCCGGGCAGTTAGATAGGTCAAGTTCAGGCAAGCTTTCGCTAAACGCATAGTTGACCTTTTCTTCTTCAAGGATAGAAGAAATTGGTACCATTACAAGCGCCTTTTCTTTAGCAGGGCAAACTTCAGCACAAACGCCACAACCCATGCAGTCAAGTGGCGAAACTTGAACCCTAAATTCATAACCTTTATTGCCTATCATAGCCTTGCTATTAAACGTGATAGGTTTATCAGTATTTTCTTTTATAACGGCAGGTCTAATACATGCGTGTGGGCAAACGAAAGAACACTGGTTGCACTGAATACAATTTTCCATTTTCCATTTAGGAATATTAACTGCCACCCCACGCTTTTCGTATTTAGTTGTTCCAACAGGCACAGAGCCATCAGCATTGAAGACTGAAGACGGCAAGTTATCCCCTTCAAGCGCTAAAATAGGGTGAACGACCTTTTTGAAATATTCATTATCGGCAACTTCAGCCATCGGTGCGCCAGTGTTAGTAGTCTTCCAACTTTCAGGAACTTCTATCTTGATTAGGTTGGAAACGGCTGATTCAATGGCATCATAGTTCATTTTTACAACGGCATCGCCCTTTTTAGCAAAAGACTTGTATGCCATTTGTTTCATGTACTCAACAGCCTTTTCGTAAGGAATAACCGAAGCCACCTTAAAGAACGCAGACTGTAAAATGGTATTGGTTCTGCCACGGAGCCCTAGCTGACTTGCAATCTTTATTGCATCGATAACGTAAAGGTTAACATTTTTATTAGCAATATCGTTTTTAACTTTAGCAGGCAAAATATTTTCTAGTTGTTCAGCACTCGTTGCGCTAGTATTAAGTAGGAAAGTGCCACCCTGCTTTATATCGCCCGTCATATTATAACGCGTAACGTATGATGGGTTAGAGCATTGAACAAAGTCAGCCATATCAATTAGGTATGCAGACTGAATAGGCGTATCGCCAAACCTTAAATGCGAAACGGTGATACCGCCCGACTTTTTAGAATCGTAGAAAAAGTAGCCTTGAACAAACTTATCGGTATGGTCGCCAATAATTTTAATAGAGTTTTTGTTAGCGCCAACAGTTCCGTCAGAGCCAAGCCCCCAAAACTTGCAAGAAATAGTTCCTTTTGGTGCGGCATCGTATTTTTCACTAAAGTCAAGCGAACTGTTTGTTATATCTTCATAAATACCCACGGTAAAGTGGTTTTTAGGTTCATCTAACTCTAAATTCTTATAAACCGAATAAATCATTGATGGATTAAACTCTTTGCTACCTAGCCCGTATCGACCACCAACCACCTTTATATGCGTTAAACCTCTTTCAAGCAGTGCAGAGCATACGTCAAGGTATAACGGTTCACCGATAGAGCCTGCTTCTTTAGTTCTATCAAGCACGGCTATCTTTTTAACCGTCTTTGGCAGTGCGTTAACAAAACTATCCACTGCAAACGGTCTATAAAGCCTAACTTTAATTAGGCCTACCTTATGTCCAGATGCGTTCATTTTGTTAATGGTTTCTTCTACTGCTTCAGCCCCACTACCCATTATAACGATAACTTTTTGGGCATCGGGTGCGCCCACGTAGTCAAATAAGTGGTAACTTCTGCCTGTAAGCGCGTTTACCTTATCCATCATGTTTTGAACGATGTTTGGTGTTTCAAGATAATATTTATTAGCCGTTTCTCTATTTTGGAAGTAGATATCGCCATTTTGCGCAGTACCTTTTTGGATAGGGTGTTCAGCGTTTAATGACCTTGCTCTAAAGTCAGCAATATCTTGCATATCCACAAGCGCTTTCATTTCATCGTAGTCAAAAGCATCAATTTTAGAAATTTCGTGGCTTGTTCTAAACCCATCGAAGAAATGTAAGAAAGGAACTTTGCTCTTTAAGGTTGAAAGGTGTGCAACTAACGCCAAGTCCATAACTTCTTGAACAGAGTTAGAAGCAAGCATAGCAAACCCCGTTTGGCGACAAGCCATAACGTCTGCATGGTCGCCAAAAATGTTAAGAGAATGTGCTGCTAGTGCCCTTGCGCTAACGTGGAAAACGGTTGGTAAAAGTTCGCCCGCAATCTTGTACATGTTAGGTATCATTAATAAAAGACCTTGGCTAGCCGTATAAGTGGTTGTCAAAGCCCCAGCACAAAGCGAGCCATGTACAGCGCCTGCTGCACCACCTTCCGATTGCAATTCTGCTAGGCGAAGTGGCGCACCAAACATATTAACTCTGCCGGTAGCAGACCATTCATCAGCAACTTCTGCCATAGGCGAAGATGGTGTTATTGGATAAATTGCCGCAACTTCTGAAAATGCGTAGGCAACGTGGCTTGCAGCAGTGTTGCCGTCAATAGTTAATTTTTTCATATATTTCCCCCAAAAGAAAAGTAAAAATCAATTCTAAAATTGATATAGTCTATTTTTTGAATTATTATAATGGCAAAATTTCAATTAGTCAATACTAAATTTAAAAAATTTTTGGCACTTTTATAAAAAAATTTATAATAATTTTGGCGCATTTATAACAAAGCTATACTTTTTTAGAAAATTATTAACAATAAATGGCTAAATTATGTGGATAAGCCTTTTGTTTTAAGCAAATTGCTTGTAAAAAAACGCTAGGTTTGTTATAATAATAGTTAGAGCAAATTTAAACTATTACTTAAAGGAAGTAAAAATGCCACAAATTAACCTAAAAATGCCAGAAAATTATCAAGAAATGCCATTAATTAAGGCCGAAAACGTTAGCTTTTCGTACGACAAAAGAATAAACGCTGTTGAAGACGTTAGCCTTGAAATTAAAGAGGGTCAATACGTTGCTATTATCGGGCATAACGGTAGTGGCAAGAGTACGCTTGCCAAAATTTTCAATGGTTTAGTGTGCCCTGATAGTGGCAGTTTGATTATTGACGGGCTTGACGTTTACGATAAAAAGCAAGTTTTAGAGTTGAGAAAAAGGGTGGGCGTTGTTTTCCAAAACCCCGATAACCAAATAGTTGCATCTATCGTTGAAGACGACGTGGCTTTCGGCCCTGAAAACCTTGGTGTTGACAGAGAAGAAATTGGTAAAAGGATAGACTATGCTTTGTCGGCAGTAGGCATGCAAAAATATCGCAAGTCTTCACCTGCAAGGCTTTCGGGTGGTCAAAAACAAAGAATAGCAATTGCCGGTGTTTTAGCCTTAAAACCAAGGGTTTTAGTTCTTGATGAATCTACTGCTATGTTAGACCCTAAAGGTAGAAAGGACGTGTTGGCTGTTGCTGAAAAATTAAACAAAGAACACGGCGTTACAGTTATCAACATCACTCACTATATGGATGAAGTGGTGTCTGCTGATAAGGTAATCGTTATGAATAAGGGCAAAATCGCCCTAACGGGTACGCCTACTGAAATTTTCAGTCAAGGTTACATGATAAAAGAATATAAACTTGAATTGCCACTTCCGGCATTGATTGCAAACGAGCTAAAAGAACGTGGCGTTCAAATTAAAGGTGAAATTTTAACCGAACAAGCGCTATTGGAGGAATTATGCAAATAGAAGTTAAAAACTTGTCTTTTACCTATAGCAAAGATTCCAAAGTGCTTTCGCTAAAGGCTTTAGACGATATAAACTTAACCATTTATGAAGGTGATTTTTTTGGCATAATCGGTCAAACGGGTAGTGGAAAAACCACTTTCGTTCAGCACTTAAACGGGCTTATTCGCTTGCAAAAAAATGCAGGTGAAATTAAAATGAGCCAAGCTGAAATTGGCGATGACGGAATTAGTCAAAAGGTAAAATTCGACCTTGCCGATAAAAAGTGTGATTTTAAGGCACTTCGTGCTAAAGTTGGCATGGTATTCCAATACCCAGAACATCAACTTTTTGCCGAAACAGTGTTTGAAGACGTGGCTTTTGGGCTTAAAAACTTTGAGCCTGATTTAAGCGATGAAGAAGTAGAACAAAAAGTGCGTGAAGCATTAGAAATTGTAGGGCTTGACTATCAAAAGGTAAAAGAAAAATCGCCTTTTGAACTTTCTGGTGGACAAAAACGTAGGGTGGCAATCGCCGGCGTTATCGTTACCCGCCCCGAAGTTTTGGTGCTTGATGAACCTGCTGCTGGGCTTGACCCTATTGGTAAGCGCGATTTTATTGCTCTGCTTCATAAACTTCATAACACTTTTGCAAAAACCATAATTTTGGTTTCACATGATATGAATTTGGTTAGCGAAAACTGTAACAGGGCAGGCATTTTCTCTTACGGAAAGCTGGTAGAAGTAGGCACGCCTAAAGAAATCTTTGCTAACTACGAAAAAATTCAAGAGCTAGGCTTATCTTTACCAACAACTGCATACCTAATGCGCGAAATGAACGCACGTGGCATTAAAATCGACTGCGATTTGACTGTTAATGACTTTGTTCGTGCCGTTACTGAAAGGGGGGAAGAATAATGACAGACGTTTCTTTCGGTCAATACGTCCCTACCACTTCGTTCGTGCATAAGCTTGATGCAAGAATTAAGATTTTATTAACAATTGCTTACATTGTTGGGGTGTTTTTAGTTAAAGAGTTTCAGTTTATGGGCTTTTTGGCTTGTCTAATATTTGTAATACTTGCCACAATATTTGCTGATATACCATTTTTAAAGGTATTAAAAAGTATGCGCGCAATCTTGTTTTTTATAGTGCTTTCAGCAATATTGCAATTATTTTTTAACCAGGACGGAAAACTCGTTTTTGAGTGGACTTTTATAAAAATTTACGATAACGGTCTAGCAATGGCAGGCTTTATCGTTGCAAGAATTACTTTGGTAGTTTTAGGTGCAAGCTTGTTGACTTTAACAACTTCACCGGTAGAAATTGCAGACGGCATTGAAAGTTTAATGTCGCCACTTAAAGTTATCAAACTCCCAGTGCACGAGTTTGCGCTTATCATGAGCATTGCTTTAAGGTTTATTCCAACACTTTTAGAAGAAACGGATAGAATTATTAAGGCGCAAAAGGCAAGGGGTGCAGAGTTTGAAAGTGGAAATATTTTCAAAAAGGCAAAGGCTTTAGTGCCCGTTCTTATCCCACTTTTAATATGCTCTTTCCGTAGGGCTGATGAGCTTGCTGATGCAATGGATGCAAGGTGTTATTCAGGTAGCACAAACAGAACCAAGTATAAGAAAATGACCATGACCTGGCGCGATTTGGTGGCTGTAGTGGTTATGGCAGGCTTAATTTTTGGTGTAGTTCAGTTAAATATTACAGGATTTTTAGCGTTAGTATTATGAGAGTAAAATTGACCATTACCTACGATGGAACAAACTACTGTGGCTGGCAAGTTCAACCACAGCCCGAGTGTGTTACCGTTCAACAGGTTATTGAAAACGCAATAGAGATAGTAACCAAAGAAAAGGTTAGGGTTACAGGCAGTGGCAGAACTGATGCCGGCGTACACGCCATAGGTCAGGTCGCTCACTTTGACACTAACTCTACGGTGCCTGCTGAAAAGTTTTATAAGGCGCTTAATATCCACTTGCCACCCGACATTAAGATTGTTAAAAGCGAACTTGCAAAAGACAATTTTCATGCGACAAGCAGTGCAAAGAAAAAGACCTATTGCTATTCTTGTTACGTTAGCCAAGTGGATTTGCCACTAAAGGATAGGTACGCCGTTAACATTGAAAGAAGACCTAACGTTGAGCTTATGCGTGAGTGCGCTTGCCTTTTAGTTGGCGAACATGATTTTAGAAGCATGTCGGCAAGTCGTGGTGGCGCAAAAACTTTTACAAGAACAATTTATAGCCTTGATATTATAGAAGATGGCATTGATATAAAATTCGTTGTTTGTGGCAACGGCTTTTTATACAACATGGTGCGCATTATGGTTGGCACCTTGCTTAAGGTCGGCTATGGTAGGGCAACTTTAGATGACGTTAAAAAAATGCTAGAAACTGGTAAACGTGAACTTGGTGGTAGGACGTTATCGGCAAAAGGCTTAACTTTAATATCTGTCGAATACTAACAAAGGCTTATATGCTTCGCATCTCATCGTTTCTTTGTCGTTTTGTAACTGTCACGACCAGACGGTCAGTTCCATCTACAAAACAGCAAGAGCCTTGACCTGCTCGCATCTAATCCTTTTTAGATGGCAAAGGCTTATATGCTTCGTGATACGCTAAAACCTTGCGTTTTTATTTGGTTGCATACGGCAAGTATGCGCCCTGCATAAAATACTCGCTTTTAACGTCTGACTTGTATCTATGTCTTTTTTTGGGTAGTACAAATTAAATTGCTAACATTTATGTTTTTTCGATAGTGCAGGTGTAAGAGTAAAATCGTACAAAAACAAAAAAGGTCTTGTGGCTACAAAAAGTTTGACCACAATATATAGTTTTATAAAATAAAAAGTTAGAAAAAACATAGTAAAATACTAAAAAATCGTGTAAAATCGCGTTAAATTGCTTGACTTAAAAGCCAAAATATTTTAATATATTTAGGCGTTTATAAGGAAAAGTTCGTTTTGTCGGGGATTAGCCCTCCCTTTTCCACCAAAAATCGTGTAATGGTGGACGAATGTGAATTATAACATAAATTACAAATTAAAGGAGAAATTACAATGAAAACTTACATGGCTCACGCAAACAACGTGGACAGAAAGTGGTATGTTGTAGATGCAGAAGGTCTAGTATTAGGTCGTTTAGCATCAAAGGTTGCTGCTATTCTTCGTGGCAAAAACAAACCTACTTATACACCTAACGTTGACACAGGCGATTTCGTTATCGTTCTTAACTGTGACAAAGTTGTTTTAACAGGTAAAAAATTAGAAAAGAAATATTACAGATATCACACCGGTCATATCGGTGGATTAAAAGAAATCCAATACAAGACTTTAATGGCTAACAAAGCAGACGTTGCTGTTTACGAAGCTGTTAAAGGCATGTTACCAAAGAACAGCTTAGGTCGTTCTATGCTTACTAAACTTAAGGTTTACCGTGGCGCAGAACACAACCACCAAGCTCAAAAGCCTGAAGTGCTTAAATTGGTTTAATGAGGTGTAATTATGGCAAAAGCAACAAATAAGAAAAAAGTTCAATACTGGGGAACTGGTAGAAGAAAGAAAGCAGTAGCTCGTGTACGTTTACTTCCAGCAGGTGACGGCACAATTACCATCAACGGCAAGTCTATTGATGAATATCTTTGCCTTGACACCTTAAAGGTTATCGTACGTCAACCATTAGTTTTAGTTGGTGCTGAAGCTAAATATGACGTAGTTGTTAACGTTTGTGGTGGTGGTTACACAGGTCAAGCAGGCGCTATCCGTCATGGTATCGCTCGTGCTATGCTTGAAGCTGAACCAGAAACAAGAACAGCTCTAAAGAAAGCAGGTTTCTTAACAAGAGACTCAAGAATGAAGGAAAGAAAGAAGTACGGCTTAAAGAAAGCTCGTCGTGCTCCACAATTCTCAAAGAGATAATTTCCGAGAAGAATATTTATCTTACAAACAAAACGGCAGTTTATCTGCCGTTTTTTGTTTTTTACGAGTGATGCACGACGAGGGGATAGGGCTCCCAAAAAAGCTTTGTTCAAAATTTTTTGGGAAGAGGAGGGGCTACGGAAAGGTGCAAGTTTTGGCTAAAAACTTGCTTTAAGCAGTGCGCCCCGACGAGCTCCACAATTCTCAAAGAGATAATCAAAGCCTTTTGGCTATTATCAAAAAACCCCGAATTTATTTTCGGGGTTTTCTTTTTGTCTATGGGGCGGTTTGGTGCAAATTTGGTGTTTACAAACTATATATTTTATGATATAATGCGTATAAGTTTAAGCATAAATAAAATACTAATGATAAAAGGAAAATTATGAAAAGGTTAATATCAATACTATTAAGCATTATTAGTTTAATAATGTTTATGGGTTGTAATTTAGGTGACAGAGTGAATATAGATGAAAACACCCCTTATTTTACGGGCAAGGTAATTGAAATAGAGCAAGACAGGTGCTTATTGCAAATAACAAATGAAGGCAATCAGTATTTAGCAAAAGACACAACGGTTTACGTTAACACTTCTATTAAAGACTGCCCCGCCTTTGAAGTGGGCGATTATTTGACCGTTACTTTTAGTGGTGCAGTTGGTTTAAGCTTGCCACCGATAGTTTTTTCGGTTTTGAAAATACAAAAGACTACTGCCGATGGGAATTTTTTGGAAAAGTAAAATTGTTGCTATATCAACAAAAGAGCAAAAAACGGTGTGTTTTGATAGAAAAAAGTTAAAAATAATTAAAAATTCTTAATTTTTATTGAGAAAATTTTTAAAATTCCATTTACATATTTATAAAATTGTGTTACAATAAACGTATCTAAAATAATTAAAATTGTTATAGTGGTTAAAAGTCGCTAAAAAACAGCCGTTAATATTTTAGACAAGCCTGAATTAAGGCGAAAATAAGCAAAAGGAGAGAAGCATGGGGCCACTAGAAATAACTTTATTTTCACTTTACGTAGTGGTGGTTTTCACTATTCAACTTGTGTTGTCTTTGAAAACTAAAAGAGTCATAATCAAATTCTTACCAACCATAACTTTGGCTTTCTTGGCATTTATGCTTTATATCGCTGCGGTAGAATTTGGCAGAACGACAGAAGGGTTAGAAGCCCTTGGCATGCTCGTTTATTTAGCATTCATGGTGTATGCTCTTCTTGGCATCGTCGTTTGCTTCCTTGCATTTATCACTTATAGAATAATCAGGGCTGTTCAAATTAGGTCGGCTATTTATGATGCGTATGACTATAACTATTCAGACGCTGATGACGAAGATGAAATAGAAGATGATGTAGACTAAATATAAACCATAAAGCTTCATTACCAAAACATAACAAAAACCTATTAGAGACCTTCTAATAGGTTTTTTATCTTATCTTTTCTCAGTTCGCTTAATTGATTTTTAACGGAAAAATATCTTTGGCAAATCTTTCATTTTGTTCAGTTGCAGACTTTTCAAGTATGCGCCTTCACAAAAATAAAATTTTGCCTTGCATTTTTCTCGTTAAATCACAGTCGCTAATCAATGCGCTCACTTCAAAAAGATATTTTTATTTAAGTGCTTTGGTAACAGAAAAATATCTTCGCCATATCTTTCATTTTGTTCAGTTACAGACCTTTTAGGTATGCGCCTTCACAAAAATGAAATTCTGCCTTGCATTTTTCTCGTTAAATCGCAGTCGCTAATCAATGCGCTCACTTCAAAAAGATATTTTTATTTAAGTGCTTTGGTAACAAAAATATCTTCGGCATTTTTTGTTCCAAAATGCAAGCTTAAATTTTATAAGTTGGGTTAGTATTTTTTACTTTTTTAACAAACCTATCGTGGTTTTGCATAGTTTGTAGCATTTGATATTGAAGGGGTGGTTTATCCACCATTTTTGTGGGAAGGTTAGATTGTGTATCGGCTGAAGGGGGTGTTTGTGTAGGCTGAACTGGAACTTGGTTTTGTATAGAAGAGTTGGGCTTGTTTGCCGATAAAGAAAATAAAAGATTACCTATTAATGGAGAAAAGGAGTTGTTTGCGCTATCATTAGAGTTTTGCGAAAAAGTATTTTGTGAAAAAAAAGAACTTAAAAGGTTAAAAATGCCGAATTTATCCATGATTATACTCCTAAAAAAAGAAAAAAATTTAAAAAATGATTGCAAAAGTTGTATATATAATGTATAATATATAAACGATTATTAAATATATAAATAATATATTCAGGTAAAAATCAAAATTTACCCAAATGAGTGGAGATTATATGAGAAAGATTTTAACCAAAATTATTTGCGCAGTATTAATGGTTTGCTTACTTTGCTCTGGCCTTGTAGGTTGTGGCAAAAGCTGGAAAAATGAAAATTTACAAGCAAAATATGAAGATGCTGGCAACCTAGTTCAAAACGGTGGTTTCGTTGCAGAAACTGAAAATTACGTTTACTTTATTAACGGTCTTGGTGATAGCACTGCAGACAACACTTTAGGCGCTCCATTAAAAGGTGCTCTTTTAGTTGCTCAAAAGTCAGACTTGACAAAGACTGAAGTTGTAGTTCCAAAGCTGTTGGTTGCAACTGATATTAATGCGGGTTTATTTATTGATGATGGTTACGTTTACTACGGCACACCAAGTACCGAAAAGAATTCTTCAGGCGCTATCGCTAAAGAAGATATTACTTTCATGAGAACAAAGCTTGACGGTAGTGGTGATACTGACGTTTACTTTACAAAAGAAAGTGCTTTAGGTCTAGAATACAGAATAGTTAAGGGCGAAAACGGTGTTTGCATTTATTATTATGAAAGTGAAAATTCTGCAATCGTTTGCTACAACACTAATACAAAGACTGCAACTGACATCATTACAACTGATGAAAAGACAGAATTTAAGCCAAATGCAGACGTAAACGAATATATTTCATTAAGCAACCATATGTTCCTTGATAATAATGGTTCAAACGGCATTATCGCAGTATTAACTGCAACAGTTTATACTGAAGCATATGATGAAGCAAAGGCAGAAGCATCTTCTTCATACTCAAGAATTACTGCAAGCTACAACAAAGTTTACGCTATTAAAGCTGGCGAAAATAAGTTAACTGAAGTTGTTTCAGGTGCTAACACTGCTTCTGTTATCGATGATGAATCATATCAAATCATTTTAGCAAATGATCAATATATGTTCTACGAAAAAACAACAGCTACAAATAACGTTAAAACATACGCTGTTGAAATGTCTAAATTGTTAGAATTTAGCACTGCTACAAAAACTGAAATCGTTAATACTGAATACGTTGATGCATCAAACGTTATCGTATCGCTAGAAGAAGTTTACGTTATTGGCGAATCAAAAGTTTATAAAACAACTTTATTAGCAAAAGATAACGAAACTAAAGAACCTATTTGCTTATCTACTGAAATTTCTCAACCATTATACGTAAAAGATAATTTCTTATATTTCTACGACAAGGAAAATAACCTTGCAAGAATTAGCGTAGCAACAGGCTCTGACTATAAAATCGTTCGCGTTTCTGAAGGCGCTGTGGCAACAACATGGTTCTTCCCAGAATTTATCACAGTTAACAGCAAACAATATTTAGTTTATGCTGAAAATTCAACAACAGGTCAAAACTACTTAAGATACTTTAACATTACTGATGCTGAAGTAAAATCTGAAACTGAAGATGACGTTACAACTTATTATCTTGACGTAGAAGTAAAAGACCTTGCTCAAAGAACTGATGCTGACAAGGCTAAATTAATCGATGCAAAAGCTAACGCTATTACTGAATTAATTCCTGCAGACGGCGTAACAAGTAAAGAACTTGCTGATGATAGTGATTTAGTAAAAGCAATTGCTGAATTCAAAAATGCATACAACAATGCAACTGAAGAAGTTAAAGAACTTGTTGATGAAGCTTCAGTAACACTTGTTGATAAATACGAAAGAGTAATTGAAATTGCTAAACTCTATAACAAACTCGCTGGTGTTGAAAAAATTAACACTCAAGCACAAGCAGATGCAAGTGGCATTAAGACAATTTACCAAGACAACAAATCAGCATTAGTAGAATTTAAGTCTGCCGAAGATAGAGAAGATATTGATGCTCTTATCTCAACAAACTTAAAAGCATACTACACAATCGCTGTTAAATGGTATGAAGCAAAATAATTGCAAGCAGTAAACTTGCTAATCAATAAAAATCAAAAGCACCCTATAACTAGGGGTGCTTTTTTGTTTGCTTAAATTAACAAATAACCTATTAAACCATTTCCTACATTAAAACCAAAATTTAGCCTTTAACCACCTGTCGCAAATTTCCCGTTAGCACAACTATGCGCAAAAACCAATGAATTTTGTACAAAATTCATGCAACAAGTAAAAAATAGTGTCGTAAAATAGCCAATATCACTAGTAAATATCTAACGAAAATAATTTTGTACAAAAATACTGCGAATTTTGTACAAAATTCGGTAAATATGCTTGATTATAAATTTTAAATGGTGTACAATAAGAATAACAAACAATTAGGAGAAGGGATATGAACAAAAAAACCGTATTTTTGCTACAAGGGACAAAAGAACAAAACGAAGAGCTAAAGATTATGATAGAAGAAAGCGGCGATTATGAAGTTTGTGGGTATGCAGAAGATGGTATTTCGGCAATCCCTGCTATTCAAGACAAAAAGCCAAACGTAGTCATTACTGAAATTGTGCTTGCCGGCTATGACGGGCTAAATTTGATTTCAAAGTTAAAAGAACTAGGCTTGCCTACTAAAATTATTGTATTAAGTGCAATGACTAGTGAAGGCATAGTTGCAGAATGTTCTAAACTAGGTGTTGACTATTTTATGGCAAAGCCACTTAACAAGCAATTTTTAATTGAAAGGCTAGATAAGTTTTTTAACGAAGAGCAAATAGACACAAAACAGGCGGTAAGCAGTGTTTATAAAATGTCTATTGAAGAAAAGGTTAGTAAGATATTTATTAACGTAGGTATTCCGCCACACGTTAAAGGCTATGCGTTTTTAAGGGAAGGTGTTTTAATGGCTGTGAATAACCCAGACATTATAAATAATATTACTAAAAAGCTTTATCCACAAATAGGCAAAAAGTATCAAACCACTGCTTCAAAGGTGGAACGTGCTATTCGCCATGCCATAGAAGTTGCGTGGAATAGGGGCAGAATAGATAGTATAAACGCTATACTTGGCGTTCGCGCATACGTTGGGGCTGAAAAACCAACTAACGGCGAATTCATAGCACTTGTTGCTGATAAAATGCTACTTGAAAAGGCTTAAAGCAGTATTAATAAATCAAAAAACAATCGGAAAAACAACCGGATTTTAGGCAAAAAAATCTAAATACGGGGCTACAAAGGTCAAAAAATAAAAAAAAGAGTAAAAAAGCATAAAATTTTGCAAAAAAATAAAAAAATTTTCAAAAAATAGTTTACAAATTTCTTATATGTATATATAATATAGCAAGCAAAGAGCAAAAAGCTCTTTTTGTGGCTATTCGCCACATTGCAAAACTGTTGTTTTGCGCTTGCCTCTTGAAATTCGGCGACAGATTGCGTCCTTGCGAGCAAACGCCCTCTTTCTTGAATTATAATATAGCAAGCAAAGAGCAAAAAGCTCTTTTAGTGGCTATTCGCCACATTGCAAAACTGTTGTTTTGCGCTTGCCTCTTGAAATTCGGCGACAGATTGCGTCCTTGCAAGCAAACGCCCTCTTTCTTGAATTATAATATAATAGGCTAATATAGTTAGCAAAAAACAAGATAAAAAATATATATGATATATAGGAGATAAGAACATGCCAGGCGATTGGATTAAATGCCCTAGATGTGACCTTAATTACATTAGAAAGGGAGAAGAATATTGTGCCGTTTGTAAGGCTGAACTTAAAAAAGGCCCACAATTAGTTTTTGCTATTGACGATGAAGATGATATGGATTTATTAGAACTTTGTCCTATCTGTCACCAAAATCATATCAAACCTGGTCAAAAGATGTGTATTAAGTGTGCCGAAGAAAAAGAATATCTTGAAAATCGTGAAGACCCTGATGATGAATCATGGAAGGAATTCCTAGATACGGAAGAAGAGGAAGAGGAAGAAGATGAAGAAATGATTTCTCTTAACAAGCTTGCCGAAGAAGAAGGTGGCTTTGCTGAAGAAGAGGAAGAGGAAGATTATTCTGGCGAAAGCTCTGAACCGGACGATTTTGACATTCCAGACGTTGATGCTTCTGACTTTGAAGAAGATGAAGAAGATGAAGAAGACGAAGAAGACGAAGAAAACGACGACATGGATGATGAAGACTAATCTATACACTAATTTTATATATAAGGTATAAAAAATTTAGTTTATGGCAATAGTTAAGGTATGATTAAAAGTACCCAAAACCTATTAGAAGTCAAAAACAGCGTTTTAAGGCTAAAAGAAAAGCGCTTGTCGGTTACCCTAAACCTTGGCAGAAACAAACTTGTTACCTTTAAAGCACGGCTAAACGGCGTGTATCCAGCACTCTTTACCGTTTGCCCGCTTGATAACTTTAAAGGAAAGACAGCCTATTCCTATTCTGAATACATGTGTGGCAAAGTAAAGCTTAAAGAATTAACCGACTGCGTAGATTAAACTTAATAATTTCAAAAACCTATCAGAAACACACTGGTAGGTTTTTTTGTCTTATCTTTTTCCTTATCTTTTTTCAGTTCGCTTAATTGATTTTTAACGGAAAAATATCTTCGCCATATCTTTCATTTTGTTCAGTTGCAGACTTTTCAAGTATGCGCCTTCACAAAAATGAAATTCTGCCTTGCATTTTTCTCGTTAAATCGCAGTCGCTAATCAATGCGCTCACTTCAAAAAGACATTTTTATTTAAGTGCTTTGGTAACGGAAAAATATCTTCGGCAAATCTTTCATTTTGTTCAGTTACAGACCTTTTAGGTATGCTCCTTCACAAAAATGAAATTCTGCCTTGCATTTTTCTCGTTAAATCGCAGTCGCTAATCAATGCGCTCACTTCAAAAAGACATTTTTATTTAAGTGCTTTGGTAACGGAAAAATACTGCAAAATACTAGGTGTTATTGTTCAGTTACATACTTTTGCAATGAAAAAGCATATTATCTAAAACCCATTAATATATTGTTAGTAAAAAAGATTAGTAGGGGAGAAAAGTATGGTACAACCAATTTTTGAAAAGATAACCTATTCACAAAATACGGTTACAATTAAAGAACAAATAAAGGTTAACGCAAGCACCAACGTGCAAAGCCAAGAAGTAGAAAGCATAATTTCCGTTTGTCCATTTGCCACTTTAGAAAAGGCAAGTGTTCAAAACGGCAAAATCAACTTTAACGGAAAGAGCAATTTTTACATTTGCTATTTAGATAACGAAAAATGTATTAAAAAATGTGAAGCGCACGCAACCTTTGACGGTACGATAAGCGATGACAAAATTAAGGAAAAGGCAACCATTACCACAAAACTAGTAGTGGATAAAACCAGTTGGCAAACGGACGGCAACTTTTTAAGTGTTACGGCATATTTGACAATAACTTTTGACTTAAGCGAAAGTGTGGAAAACAACGCGCTTACCGGTGGCGAAGGATTGTACCTAAAAACAAAGCAAGTGGAAGTGTGCAAGGGGTTAGGCGTAAGAAAAACCACCTATCCTATCGAAGAGCAGATTGAACTACCATACCAAGTAGAGCAAGTAATTTACCACGGCGCGCAAGCAGTGATAACGGCAGTTCAAAGTGGTGTTGGCTCTATTATCGTTGACGGGCAAGTGCTTTTATCGTTAGTATTGTTGCAAAATTCTCAAAAAAGTGATATTATAAGAGTAGAAAAAGCACTGCCATATAGAATGGAAATCGAGTGTGAAGAAGCTATTCCAAACATGGTCAGCGTGGCAAGAGTAAAAGAAAAATCCATCAAAACTGATGTGGAAGTTGACCAAACCAACGCGCAAAGCACGGCAAACGTAAGTATAAATCTAGAATTTGAAGGTCAAACTTTTATAACTGATACGCTTTTGGTGGCTGATGACGTGTTTAGCACCACAAACCACCTTGATACCGAAGTTTGCGCTAGTAAAACGGCGTTTAATAGCGAAAGCTTTACCACTAACTTTTCGCTAGTGGGTAGGGCAAACGTAATAGAACTTCCACTATCATCAACCTTAATCACTATCTATAACGAAAAGGCGTGCGTACTTTCTCACCAAATAGAAAACAAATGCCTAACCCTAAACGGCGTGTATACGGCAGTGGCGCTTTTTAGCGATGGCGAAAAGGTGTTTGCAAGGCAACTAGAAATCCCGTTTGAAAAAAGTGTGGAAGGCAATTTTTCAGATGGCTACGAATACGAACTTTGCCTAACTACTTACTGCGCATTGGGTAAAATAGTAAGCGCAACCTCTATTGAAGTTCAAACGCAAGCATACCTAACTTGCTACCCTGTTAAAACAATGCAATGTTCTTACATAAAAAACCTTACGGTTGCAGGCATTAAAGAACAAAAACAATGTGCAATCAGCGTGTACCTTGCTCAAGGTGGAGAGCAACTTTTTGCGCTAGCAAAACGGCTTAACGAAAGCCCTGAAAATCTAGCAAAAAACAACGCAGACCTGCAGTTTCCACTAGCAGAAAGCCAAAGGGTAGTGGTGTATAGGCAAAAACAATAATGCTAGGCTAAATAAACAAATAAATTACTTAAATAAAGGCAGTTAAAAGGAACTTACTAATGAAAAAAGTAAAAATTAACGCACCTGCAAAAATAAACTTAACTCTAGACGTGCTAGGGGTTAAAGACGGCTATCACATGCTAAAATCTTTAGTGTGTTCTATAAACGTTTGCGATAATATCGTGCTTAAGGCAAGAAAGGATAAAGTTATTAACCTAATTTGCAACGGCATACAAGTTGATTGCGCACCGCTTGATAACAACGCACATAAAGCTGCAAGGCTGTTTATGGAAAAGTATAACACTTGTGGTGTGGATATAGTGGTTACTAAAAATATTCCAATTGGTGCAGGGCTTGGTGGCTCAAGCGCTGATATTGCAGGTGTGCTTAACGGCATGCAAAAATTATACCCAGGCGAGTATAACCTTTTTAATCTTGCTAACTATTTAGGTAGCGATTCAGGTTATATGCTAAACGGTGGCTTTGCCGTTATCGAAGGCCGTGGCGATATCGTTAAACCCGTTTCAGTGGCACAAAAAATGTATTTTATTATACTCACTGCAAAAAACGGCGTTTCTGCAAGGGATAGCTATAAGAATTTTGATAAACTTAAAACCAAACCACAAAGCATTACCGATAAGGCGTTGGAACACCTAAATAATAACGAGCTAGAAGAGTTTAAGGCTATTATTAAAAACGACCTTTACACTTCTTCAGCAAAAATAGAGCCTGAAATTTTATCAAATATCTATCTTCTTAAAAAAGCTGGTGTAGATTGTGCGCTCATGACAGGTAGTGGCTCTGCCGTTTTCGGCTTATTCTTTGACAAAAAAGAAAGGGATAAGGTTTATAAAAAACTTAAACCAATTTGCGCTGATGCAATCCTGAAAGCCGAAACTATTTAGGGATTAAGTATTGAATAAAGAAAAATAAAAAACGCTTTGCAAAATTGCAAGGCGTTTTAATATTCTACTCTACCTAATAAATAATCAACGGAAACATCAAAAAGGTCTGCAAGAAGAACAAGATTTTCAAGAGAAGGTTGGGCTTGACCTTTTTCATATCTTATATAAGATGGTTGCTTAATGTCTAATTTTTGAGCAACTTGTCGTTGTGTCATTTTATTTAGTTTTCTTTGTTCAATAAGTCTTTCACAAAAAACTTTCATAATTTTTCCATTTCCTTATTGACAATTATAGCAAAACGCTATATACTATATTCATAATATAGCAAATTGCTATCAACAAAAAGGAGAAATGTTATGAAAAGAAAACCTATGTTAATTTTAGTAGTAGTTGTATTAGCGCTGGTGGCAGGGTACTTCCTAATTGGTGGTGGAAGCCTAGCTTATGAGTTGTCCCCTGATGAAACATATTATTCAGTTACTGGATATAATGGAAATCCAAGGCATTTAGAAATACCAAGCGAATACAAAGGCAAGCCTGTGGCGGGCATATTTAATAATGCGTTCAAAGGTTGTGATTCATTAAAAAGTGTAGTATTGCCAGATAGTATGGATCATATAACTTATAGTGCGTTCCGTGAATGTACTTCATTAGAAAGTGTAACAATAGGTAATGGAGTAAAAAGCATAGATAAAACTGTGTTCTATAAATGCGCCTCATTAACAAGTGTAACCATGGGTAATAGCTTGCTAAGTATAGGCGAAAGTGCGTTCTGGGAGTGCGAATCATTAACAAATGTAGCAATACCGGATAGTGTTCAAAACATAGATAACTCTGCATTTTTTGGTTGCGACTCATTAACAAGTATAGTAATACCAGGTGGTGTAAAAAGCATAGGTGACCATGCATTTAATCATTGTGATGCATTAACAAGTATAGAAGTAAATGAAAACAATGAAAATTATAAATCAATAGATGGCGACTTATATACTAAAAATGGTAAAACATTAATACAATATGCAATAGGTAAAACAGCAACTACTTATGCTATCTCAAATAGTATAACAAGAGTAATGCCTAACGCGTTCCAAGGTAGTGCTTCATTAACAAGTGTAGTAATAGGAGATAATATAGAAAGTATAGGTGAAGCTACGTTCTCTGATTGCTCATCATTAACAAGTGTAGTAATAGGCAGGGGTGTAAAATTAATAGATATATTTGCGTTCTCTGATTGTAAAGTATTAAACAAAGTATATTATAAAGGCAGTGCAAGTGATTGGAATAAGGTTAAAGTTTATTCATGGGGTAACGCATCTCTAACAGATGCAACACGCTACTATTATATTGAAAATGAACAAGACCTACCAAATGATGGTGGCAACTACTGGCATTACGTAGATGGCGAACCTACTGCTTGGTAAAACTAAAGAAGGGCTAAACCATAACAACTAAATAAAATCTTAAAAGGGCTGACCTACAAAATAGGTCGGTCTTTTTTTGTTGCAAAGTTTTTTGGAGAGAGTAAAGTGGCAAAATAAAAAAGAAAAGTATAAAAGTGAAGATATGTGTCAATAAATAAAACACTTTAATAAAAGCGAATAACGTATAAATCAAAAGGGGAAAAGCAAAAATGAGAAAAGCGTGCATAAGTTTTTTAGTTATCGGCATAATAGTTTTGTCGGGGATAGGTCTAATATTCAATCAAGCCCAACCTGTAAAGGAATATTTGCGTATTCACGTTAGGGCAAACTCTAACCTTGAAATTGACCAAAACGTTAAATATTTAGTTAAGGACAAGGTGGTTGACTTTCTAACGCCTTATATTGCAGAATGCAAAACTAAAGACCAAGCGACAGCCATGCTTAACGCAAACCTAGAAAACTTAAAAGCCGTATGCGACAACGTGCTAAAAGAAAAGGGGTTTAACTACTTTTCAAAGGTAAACATTAAAAGGGAAGAATTTCCGTTCAGGTCGTATAACGGCGTGGATTTAGAGCAAGGGTTTTACGATGCGTTAATAATAGAGCTTGGCAGTGGCAGTGGCGATAACTGGTGGTGCGTTGTATATCCACCACTTTGCTTTGTGGGGCAAGGCGATTATATTTACAGGAGCAAGATTAAAGACGTTATAAACGACTTTTTTTGTAAGGAGAAAAGTGTATGAGAAAAATTATTAAAAGCGCGCTAATAGTCATAATGGCTATAACTGTAGGGCTAGGGGTGTGGAGTATTATACCAAAGAGCCCTGACACCATACAGGTTGCATACGCCCAAACGGTAAGTGTGGGTAGTACTGGCGCAACGGTGAAAACTATTCAGCAAAAACTCAAGAACTGGGGATATTATAAGGGAAAGGTTGACGGTATTTTTGGCAGTCAAACCAAAGAAGCCGTTAAGTATTTTCAAAGAAAGAACGGCTTAAAGGTAGATGGCATTGTGGGAAATCAAACGCTAAAAGCGCTCGGTATGAGCAGTGGTAGTTCGGGTTCTTCTTCATCATCAAATAGTAGTTATTCAGAAGCGGATATTCAGTTACTCGCAAGGCTAATTTACGGCGAAGCAAGGGGGGAAAGTTACGTGGGGCAAGTGGCAGTAGGTGCCGTTGTTCTTAATAGAATTAAAAGTTCATCTTTCCCAAACACAATGTCGGGGGTAATTTATCAAAAGTATGCGTTCACGGCTGTTGATGACGGGCAAATTAACTTAAGCCCTAACCAAACGGCAAGAAAGGCTGCAATCGATGCGCTTAATGGTTGGGACCCATCTTACGGGGCGCTATACTATTACAATCCGGCAACGGCAACAAGTCAATGGATATTTTCTAGAAAGACTACGGTTACCATAGGCAACCACGTTTTTGCAATATAAGGAGAGAGTATGGAAAAAAAGAAAAATAACGCCTTGGAAAAGGCTGAAAATATAGCAGAGCAAACTTCTAACAATAAGGAAACGCCAAAGCGTAAGAGTGGCGCTAAAAAGTCCAAAACTGTTAGCGCAAAAAAATCTACTGATAAATCTACTAATGCCACTAATTCTACAAACTCTACCAAAAAGAGTAGGGTTAAAATGACAAAAGAGCAAAAAAGAAAGGCTATTCAAGATAGAAAGGTAGAAAGAGAGCGCATTAGGGCAGAAATAGAAAAAGAACGCGCAAGAAAACGCGTGGAATTAGCAAGAATTAAGGCGCACAAAAAGGCTGAAAAGCAAAAGGCTAAAGCCACTGCGCTTCGTGAAAGAAATAAGAGAAGGGCTGAGGCAAAAGAGCGCAAGCGCTTATTAAAAGAGCAAAGGATAGCGCGCAGAGAAGCCTTGAAGAACGAAAGCAAGAAAGATAGGCAAAAGAGAATTTCTATGGAAAGGCAGGCTCGCCGTGATGAAAGACAAAGGGTGAGAGAGCTTAAAGCCCAAAAACGCAAAGATAGGCTTGAACACAAAATGCAAGTAAAAAGAGCGCGCCAAGAACAAAGGGCAAAGGCACGCCAAGACAGGCAAAGGGCAAGAAAGGAAAACCGCGGTTATGGTGGCTGGCTTGCTGCCGTTATTTCGCTAGGTCTTGCAACTTTAATTTTGGCATCGGTGCTCACTTTTACCTTTATTTTGCCATCTAGCACGGACACTGCGCTTGAAAGCAGTTACCAAAGAGCCTTTTACGACACCATTGAACAAGTTGACAATATCGACCTAAACCTTTCTAAAGTTTTAGCAACAAAGGACGGCGGTGCAATGCAAAAATATCTTATGACGACTGCTATCAATGCCGAACTTGCAGAGCGCGATATTCAAGAACTTCCACTTGCCGATGAATACAAATATTACACGGCAAAGGTTATTAATCAAATAGCCGATTATTCAAAGTATATAGCCGGTAAAATTATTGACGGAGACAAACTCACGGATACGGACAAACAAGGCCTAGAAAGGCTTTACAAGGCTAATTTAGCCCTTAAGAACGCACTAAATCAAATGCTAGAGAAAATGGGCACGGACTATACTTTTTCAGGGCTAGACCAAACAGAAAAGGGCGATGCGTTAATTGCTGGGCTTTCTGAACTTGAAAATCTTTCGGTAGCCTATCCTGAACTAATTTACGATGGTCCGTTCTCTGATGGGGCTGAGCAAATTGAGTTAAAGGGCTTAACTGGCGAACAAGTTGATAAGACAAAAGCTGTGGAAATTTTTACTAACGTTTTTAAGGACTACGGCTTTACTGAAATTAACTGCGTTGGCTGTACTGAAGGTGCAGTAGAGTGTTATAACCTTGAAGGCAAGAACGATAACGCCACATTGTACGCGCAAATCACCAAAAAGGGTGGCAACCTTATTATGTTTGACTACCAAGGCGACTGCAACGAAGTAAAGATTGAAAGCGACGAAGCCATTTTTAATGGTTTAGAGTTTATACAAGCGTTAGGTATTGATGATATGCAAGAAGTATGGTATGCTTTAGCTGATAACGTTTACACTATTAACTATGCATACAAAACGGATAGCGTTATTGTTTATCCTGACATGATTAAGGTTAGGGTGTGCGCTCAAACGGGTAAGGTTATAGGTTTAGAAGCAAAGAGTTACTATGCTAACCATAGGGAAAGAACCATTGATAAGCCAGCCCTTTCAGTTAAGAGTGCTGAGCAAAGGGTTTTTGAAGGTATTAGCATTGAAAGTTCTAGGCTTACCTTAATTCCGCTAACTAAAAACACCGAAAAACTTTGTTACGAGTTTAGTGGCAGTTATAATGGCGATACTTTTTACGTGTATATTGATGCCAATACCGGCGCGCAAGTGCAAATGTTTAAGGTTGTTTCAGGCTCTGAAGGTACACTTTTAATGTAATAAAATATCGTTTAATTACTAAAATTGTAAAGCTTGAAAAAGAGCATAAAAAAAGTGTCTATAGGCAAACGCTTATAGACACTTTATTTCTTAATCAAATTTTCTTAATTAATTACGAACCACTTACAAGTGATTTTAGTTTTGTTATACCGTCTCTTACAAGTTGAAGAGCACCATCAATCTCTGCACCTAAACTATTAATTAACGCTTGAACGTCTACACCCAAATATGATGCGATCAATGCTGCAAAAGCAACAACTAAACCTACAGATAATAAAACAATAACGCTCCAAGGCCATGCAACAACGCATAACACAACGATTAAAACTAAAGCTACTACTAAAATTAATAACACTGCCCAGTCTGGCATATGCCACCTCCAAATGATGATACGTGTAAAGTATAGCACAAAACCAATCTTAAGTCAATGAAAATATAAAAATTTTACCTTAATGGTTAAAAACTGCTTAAAAAGCATAAAAAATGTCTATAAGCATTTGCCTATAGACACTTTAGTTTTTATAAATTAAATAATCTGCGACCGATTGCTTTCACTTGTCTTACAAATTGTGTGAAAAGTGGAGCATTGTCAATAAGGAATAAACGAAGTTCACCAAGTAAGTCTATTCCAAGTAAAGATGTAATGAGTATTGCTAAACCAGCAAGTACAACCAAACTTCCTAAAACAATAGCACCCCATGGCCATTCAATAATACAAATTGTTACTATCATAGCTAATACAGCTACTAAAATTAATATAACTGCCCAGTCTGGCATAAGCCACCTCCAAATTTTAATACATAGAAAGTATAGCACATAGGTTGTTTGATGTCAATAAAAAATATAAAAATTTTATTTAAATAATACATAAATTAATAAAAATTCATAAAAAAACAAAAATTTAAGTAAAAAACATTGCAAATTTTACTCTTTAAGGCAAGTTAATAACAAAAAAATAAAAAAACAGCCTACCAATTAAGATAGGCTGAATTTTATAAACAATAATTATTAGTTGCCAATAATTAAACTCTCTTTGCTAAAACTTCGCTTTCGTAAGCAGAAATCTTTGCAAATAATTCTTCGTCTTGTGGTGCGTTGTTTCTAGCGCAGTATTCGTTCCAAATATCGCCGAATGGTAGAGTCTTAACCAATTCTTGTGCAACCATAAGTTCAGAAAGTTTGTTTTGGTCTTGTAAGTCTTTTAACATAGCGTTTGGTGAAAGCATAGCGAATAATAATGCTTTTTGCCAGCTTCTAAAACCAACAGTCCAAGCACCGATACGGTTAATGCTTGCATCAAAGTAGTCAAGTGCCATGTAAACTCTATCTAAAGCATCGTTTCTAACGATTTCTTTAGCCATTTCTCTTGTTTCATCATCGAATAAAACTACGTGGTCAGAGTCCCAACGGATAGGTCTTGTAATGTGAAGAGCGATTTCAGGGAAGAATGCGAGTAGTGCAGGAATTTTGTCTGAAACAACTTCAGTTGGGTGGTAGTGGCCGTTGTCCATAAGTGGAAGACAGCCATCGTGCATTGCAGCAAAAGAAAGAGCAAATTCACCGCTACCAACAGTGTAAGATTCAACACCGATACCGAATACCTTACTTTCTACACATGGTTTAACAAGGTTCTTGTCGTATGGGATAGCAAGGAATGCTTCAATGCTTTCTTTATAACGAACTCTAGGTCCAAGTCTATCAGCAGGGATATCCTTGTAGCCGTCACCTGTCCAAATGTTCATAACGCATGGGTAACCAGTTTGCTTTGCCATTTCTTCAGAAATTCTAATACAAGCCTTGCCGTGTTCAATCCAGAAATCTCTTGTTGCTTTGTCTGGGCTAGATAAAGTTAAGCCGTCCTTAACCATTGGGTGAGAGAAGAAAGTTGGGTTAAAGTCAATACCTACGTTATATTTTTTAGCAAGGTCAATCCATTTTTGGAAGTGCTTAACTTCTAACTTATCTCTATCAACAAACTTGCCGTCTTCAAAAATAGCGTAGCAAGCGTGTACGTTGATTTTCTTTGTGCCTGGGCATAATGACATAACCATTTCCATATCGGCAATAAGTTCTTCAGGTGTTCTTGCTCTACCCATGTAGTTACCAGTAGTTTGAATACCACCTGTTAAAGGACCGTCGTGGTCAAAACCACGCACGTCATCACCTTGCCAGCAGTGAAGTGAAACTGGTAAAGTCTTAATTTTATCCAAAACCTTATCTGTGTCAATGCCGTATTTTGCATAAATTGCTTTTGCACTTTCGTATCTGTTAATGCACATATATTTTATCTCCTTAAATTTTGCAAGTAAAAGTGTAACCGTTGGTTACAACTACATATTATATTAGCACAATTTTTTTGTTCAGTCAATATATTTTATATTTTTAATGTATATAAACCCCTAAAGAGTGTAAAAATAATACCATAAAATGTTAAGGAGATGTTTATCATGACAAATAATATGTTGACAACTAAAGAAGCAACGCTTATTTCTGACCTTTTAACCATGGAAGAAAGCGCTTGCAAAAAAGCAAGGCTATATTCAAGAACTTTAACTGATAGCCAACTTGCAAACGCATTCAAAAAAATCGCAGACAATCACGAAAAGCGTTTTAACGCGCTTTTAGAATTGCTTTAAGGGGGGGGTAGAAAAATGAGTAATTATAAAGCAGATATCACTTTGAACGAAAAAGATAGCTTACAAGACATGTTAAACCTAGAAAAAAGCCTTGTCAAAATTTATTCAACGGCTATTACCGAAGGTTGCTCTAAAGGTTTTAGAACTTTAGTTAAAGAACACTGGAACGAAGCCACCGAAGACCAACTAAAAGTCTTTCTTCAAATGACCGAGCACGGTTATTATGAAGTTCAATCAGCAGAACAAACTGTGTTGAGCGAAAATAAGAATAAATTTATGCAAGTAAAATCTCAATTAAGCTAATTTAAGACAAAATATACTGCGCAATTTACTTTATTTTGCTTAGTTACATGCTTAAGTGCATGCGCCTGCGCAAAAATAAAACCCTTGCTTGTATCTTTTGTCTTAAAACATACTGGCGCAATCTCTTTTGTTTTTCTCGGTTACGTACTTCATCGTACGCGCCCTCACAAGAACAAAATTCTTGCTTGTATTTTAACTTAATTGGGTGCTCGAAGTTTTTTCGTCTTAAAACATACTGGCGCAATATCTTTTATTTTGTTCAGTTACATGCTAAAATGCATGCGCCTTCACAAGAATAAAACCCTTGCTTGTGTTTTAACTTAATTATTCGCTTAAAAGTTAGAGTTTTAAGGCAATTATAAAAGACTAACGATTTTTTCGTTGGTCTTTCTTTTTGCTTTGCAAAATACTTGCTAAAGACTGTTAAAATAGTGTATAATAAATTTAAGAAGGTTTTCGGACAACACTTCTATAAAACAACCGAAAAAACGGAAGACTATTTTTTGTAACCTTTTTTTCGGCAAATACTGAAAGGAAGGTTTTTTTATGCCAAATTTATTTAGTGAAAATAGAACAAAGACCAAAAAAATAGTGCTATCTGGTATTATCGGTGGGCTTTACGTAGTTTTATCACTACTAACGTTGCCCGTTGCAAGTGGTGCTATTCAGTTTAGGGTTAGCGAAGGCTTAACACTTTTACCATTATTTTTTATTGAAGCAGTGCCAGGTCTGTTTTTTGGTTGCATGCTATCAAACATCATCACAGGTTGCATGGCGCTAGACGTTATTTTGGGCAGTGTAACCACACTTTTAGCATCAATTTTAACCTATTTAGTAGGAAAAATGTTCAAATCTCATGCTTTGCGCATCAGTATTGGTGGATTTTTCCCTGTAATACTAAACGCACTTTTCTTGCCACTCATTTGGCTACTTTGCTATGGCGCAATCGAATATGTGTACTACTTACAAGTGTTGTTCTTGTTAATAAGTCAAAGCGTTTCGGTATATGCTATCGGCACACCTATTTATTTTATGTTAAATAAGCAAATGAAAAAAGAAAACAGCCTATGAATTTAGGCTGTTTTTTAATATAAGGTTTTTTATTAAATATCAAGTTCGTATGCAATTTGTAAAACTTTGCTTTTAAGAAAACTTAAGTCGCCGTCGTTTTCAATAACTAAACATTCGCTTAAATCAAGATTGTCGTAATCGACCTGTTTATTCATGCGTTCTAAAACTTGTTCTTCGGTCATATTGTTACGCGCCATAACGCTTGAAATTCTAGTGTTTTTATCACGCATTATAACCATAACGGCATCAAAGTGTTTTTGGTAATTACATTCAAAAAGAAGTGGAACTTCCACAAACACAAGCCCAATCATACCTTTAGTGCGCTTTTTAATTTGTTTAAGCACAAGTGGGGTAATGGTCTTTGTCAATTTTTGGTGTAACTTTTGGTCCTTAAAAACAGTGCTGGCAATAACCGACTTATCAAGAACAAGTTCCTTTTTGCCACTAACGGCAAAGGGGAATAACTTTTTAAGTTTTTTCTTTACGGCATTGGTTTCATATAATTCTTTAACGATTTCATCACTTGAAAGGGTAGGGTAGCCGGCATCACTTAAAACTGATAATGCGTAAGATTTGCCACTACCAATACCACCCGTAAGTGCTACAACTTTATTAAGTTTCATGTTATTTTGCCTCGTACCAAGTGTTGCCCGTGCCAACGCCAACGGTAAGTTTTACTGCTAGGTCAACGGCGTTTTGCATTTGCTCTGTTAAAAGTTTAACCACTTGTTTTTCTTCATCTTTATAAGCATCGATAATAAGTTCATCGTGTACTTGAAGGATAAGTGTGCTCTTAAGGTTTTGTTCTTTCAGCGCCTTATGGGTGTTTATCATTGCAATCTTAATAATGTCTGCGCTACTGCCTTGCAGTGGCATATTCATTGCAACTCTTTCACCGAATTGGCGAAGATTGTAGTTAGATGCGTTAATTTCTCTAATATATCTTCTTCTGTTAAGCAAGGTTTTTGCGTAGCCGGTTTGTTTAGTAAACTCTACGTTTTTTGTCATATACTCTTTAACTTCTGGATATTCGTTAAAGTAGGTAGCAATAAATTCTCTTGCTTCAGAGTTAGAAATCTTTAGTTGTTTAGCAAGCCCGTACTCGCTCATGCCGTAAATAATACCAAAGTTTACTGCCTTTGCTTTGCTACGAATATCAGGCGTAACTTCTTCGATAGGTTTTTTGAACACTTTAGCCGCCGTCGCAGAGTGGATATCCTTTCCGTTGTTAAAGGCATCGATTAGGCTTTGGCATTTAGAAAAGCATGCTAGTAGTCTTAATTCAATTTGAGAATAGTCGGCAGAAACAAGCACTCTATCATCGCTTTGTGGCACGAAGAATTTGCGAATTTCCTTTGCATCTTCATCGCGTACAGGAATATTTTGTAAGTTAGGCTCTTTGCTTGAAAGCCTGCCCGTTGCAGTCAAGGTTTGGTTAAAAGTCGTGTGGATAAGCCCTGTTTTTTTGTCGATTAACGGCTTAAAACCTTCGATATAGGTAGAGTATAGCTTTTGTAAATGTCTATGCTTTAGTATTAAAGGAATGATAGGGTGGGCATCTTCAAGGCTTTCTAAAATTTCAGCCGTGGTAGAATAGCCCGTTTTGGTTTTTTTGCCCTTTGCAAGCTTTAATTTTTCAAAAATCACGTCGCCCAATTGCTTTGGTGAGTTTACGTTTAGCATTGGCTCATCAGCAAGCGCTCTAATTTGTTCTTCAAGCTCAATAAGTTCAGTCTTGTATTTTTCGCCTGCTTGGTTAAGTGCTAAAACGTCCACCTTAAAGCCGTTTTGTTCCATGTCAAAAAGAACGTCTGCAAGTGGAAGTTCCACTTGATAATATAATTCTTTTACTTGTTGCTCATCTAACTTTTTAGATAGCATATCAAAGAGCACGCACAATGAACTTGCAGGGCAAGATAGGTCAAGAGCGTATTCTTCTAAAACTTCAACTAAAGTTTGGTCCCTACCTGAAAAATCTGCTAAATATTTGATTATTGAAATATCTTCACACTTGCAAGTTAAATCAATGTCCAAACTGTCCTTTAGGTAGTGGCGGAGCGCTTTTTTGCTATAAACAATAAGCGTGTAGTCGCCTGTGAATATGCCGTTTAGCGCCCTTAAAACTTCGCTCGTTTCGTGTCCGTCATCAAGTAGAGAAAGCCTTGTCTTAAATATATATTCGGTATTGCCGTTTGATAGGTTAATACTGCTATCGCTAATGGTTAGCGCATAGGTTTTATTAGCATTATCAAGGCTAAAAGTTGCAATATCTTCTACCTTAACTACACTTGGTTTAACGGCTAAAATAGAGGTTTCTATATTGTCGGTTGAATAAATAATAGTGGCTGAATCAGTATCTTGTAAAAAAGATTGTTCGGTTACTGGTGCAGTTTGGCTATCGCCTTGTGCTTCAAAAAGGTTATCCTTTTTTACTAAAGACTTGAATTCAAGCTTAATAAACTTTTGCTTAACTGCGTAAGGGAAAGGCATGGTAAAACGCATTGAATCTAGGCTAGTGTCTATATCGCAATTAACACAAATGGTAGCAAGCGTTTTTGAAAGAAACGCACTGTCTTTACCAAGCGCTAACTTTTCTTGCAATTTGCCCTTAATTTCATCAATGTGCTGATATAAGTTGTCAACAGTCTTGTAAGTTTCAAGTAGGTTTTTAGCACCCTTTTCGCCAATACCGTTAACCCCAGGAATGTTGTCTGATGCATCGCCCATAATTGCCTTAAGGTCTATGATTTGGCTAGGCACAAGCCCTGTTTTTTCAGCAAAGTTTTCTAAAGTATAAATTTCTACGTCGGTAAGCCCACGCTTTGTAAAGTGAACTTCGGTCTCTTCATCAACAAGTTGGAAAGAGTCCTTATCCCCAGTAATGATTATGGTCTTTACGTTAGTAGATTTAGCAATAGTGCCAATAATATCATCGGCTTCAATGCCTTCTTTTTCTATTGTTCTAATGCCCATAAGGTTAAGCACTTCTTTAAGCAGAGGAATTTGTGGGCGCAATTCTTCAGGCATAGGCTTTCTAGTGCCCTTATATTCGGTGTACATTTTGTGCCTAAAGGTAGGCGCTTTTAAGTCGAACGCAACGGCAACGTAAGCAGGTTTTTCATCGTTTAGCATCTTAAAGAACATGTTCATAAAACCATACACGGCATTAGTGTAAATGCCTTCTTTGGTAGAAAGAACAGGCATTGCGTAAAAAGCGCGATTTATTAAACTATTTCCATCAATCAATACTAATTTTTCCATAAAAACCTTTCTCAAATACTTGCCATTTATTAAAAATTATGCTATCATTTTATAGCACGAAAGAGAATATAATGATTATGAATTTATATTCCACTATATAATTTTAACAAAATTATACTAATAATGCAAGTAATTAAGTATATTTTTGCCGCTGTGGTGAAATTGGCAGACGCGCTGGACTCAAAATCCTGTGGTAGTGATACCGTGCCGGTTCAAGTCCGGCCAGCGGCACCAAAAAAGGTCAAGTTTTTTGAACTGCACCCCAAAAAGTGCACGGATAAAAAAAGGCTAAACAGGAAGGAATTAAGATTTCTTCCTGTTTTTTAATCTTTTAGTGTTGTAAAATTCTAACCAATCTTCAACAATTGCTATGTATTCTTCTAAACTTG